>Ga0189290_100024_pt1 | contig 204190 bp, 189 predicted proteins | sample UW140minimetaG_FD_130318 | JGI IMG/M metagenome (GOLD analysis project Ga0189290, IMG submission 130318) | Marine microbial communities from the Costa Rica Dome - UW140 mini metaG | ecosystem: Environmental > Aquatic > Marine > Oceanic > Photic zone | place: Costa Rica: the Eastern Pacific...
CTTGGAGGAATTATATTTTATATTTACGAACCAGGAGACGCAGGTTATGTAGCTGGAGAAAGCCACGGTTTAATAGCAGCAACGTCAGATCAATCAACAGGTATACAGTGGACATTACCTGCTCTTAATACTACAACTGTACCAGCTGATGCAACAAGCACTACAGATGGTGCTGCAAATACTGATGCTATAATAGCGCAAACAGGAGCAGCTCCAGCCAATACGTATGCAGCAGGTTTGTGTCGTTTATACAGTACCTCTGGGAATAATGACCAAGGGCTATGGTATCTACCTTCTAAAGATGAATTAAACCTCATGCATGAGAATATAGGACAAGGAAATGTATTGGGACTTGGTAATATTGGTAATTTTGCAAATGATGACTATTGGAGTTCTACTGAGTATGATAACTATCGCGCTTGGCGTCATATTTTCAATGGTGGTCAGAACCCCAACAGCAGTAAGAGCCGCGCTGACTTTGTACGTGCGGTTCGGGCTTTTTAGTTATTGATCAATTTAACAATTTAGCGTAGCGGTCTTACGAATATCTTTTAATAAAATAATAAAGGGGGAGTAATTTAAATAATACCGCGTAAGCGACAAGTTCTAAAAAAATTAACCCCTGTAGTATTCTTATCACTATAGGGGGTTTGTTTTGCTTGTATTTTATTTAGATGTGTACATAAAAGTTCTTTATAAAATTAGTTTATGACTCTAATTTTAATGAGATAACGGAAGTAAGAAGTTTTAAACACGGCAGACATCTTGATACATATTTTGCTGATTTGAGTAAATTGATTTAGTAATTCAACTAAAACTATTAAAAACGGTCTATTAAATTGATCTTTTTTGTTTGAAATATAGTCAAAACTTAAATTTAGAGATTTAAACGAAGTCCGCAAAATCATTTGATTTGGCTTTAGTATAAAAAATAAAACAAATAAAAAGTTTTGACTAAGTGCTTAATCGAAAGTTTTTTTACTTTTTAAATCCCGTACTAACCATAACCGAGATGTTGTAAACAATTATAGTGGGTGACTTCCCTACTTTGTCGATAACAGGAATTTAGCACTGTTGCGGAATCGATGATAATAGCTGAATGGATAACTCAAACGGAATCGTTGCGGAAAACAATAATAGGCTAAGGACAGTGTTTTCTATTTTTATCAGTTTTTAAGGGTAAGATTTTTACGTGTTTGTGAACTATTAGCTTAATAATAAACAGTTTACAACAATGGTAACCGTTGCACAAGCCTATAATTTCAAAAAACAAGGCATTCTTAGCACTTCTAAGAATGCCATTCTTTTGAGTTTTCCTATTATCTAAAAGTCTAAAACTCCTAATAAACGACGATAAAAGTTATGCTTTGGAATGCGATCACTTAACTGAAAATTGGCGAATAATTTTTCTTGATAGATTTTCTTGCCTTGCATAGCCTAAGATAAACAATTATTCAATATCTTAGACTTGTGCAACAGGCACAACGTGTATAATTCATTGTGGTTTTGCGCCACGCCTAAATAAAAGTATAAATCAAACAGCTGGATTTCCGCGGAATAATCCTGTGGATGATTTAACAATGAAATCATAGCCGAGACTGTTCTATCTAATATGGGTTTTAGGAATTATCTTTGCAAAAAAAAAAATAGAGGCCTGAAACTATATTTTTCCATATTATTATTTTTAGCTTTTTGTATAAGAACAGCATATCATTTAGGTTACGTAACGTTTTTTCAGTTAAACATAGATTATATAGTAGAAACCTATTGTATAAATAAAGCAAAGCCAGAGTTGTAGTGTAACGGTAATTGTCATTTATCTAAACAATTAAAATAGTTAATTATGATACAAATAAGGACTTAAGTAATTACCGTAGTTTTATAAATGTTTTTTATCCTGTCTATTACAATAAAGAATATTACAAAAAAATTATTCCCATCTCAATTAATTTTAAACAAAAATCATTGTGGAGTTATTTACTCTATAAACCTATTGGTTATATTACTATAATTTATTACCCTCCAGAATTTATATGTCTACATTAGCTTAAAGAACATTTAAGATTACACTTTAATACAAAATATTATTTGAAAGATTCATTTTTATCTTTCAATTAAATAATACTAATTACTTATGTCAATTTTTATAATATAGAATTAAGAGTTGATTTTAATATAAAAACGTTATAATGACTAAATACCTTATTAATTATGGCAACTACTGTGCTGTGTACACAAAATAAAGAATAAACAACTGCAAGTGAAGTAAAAGTAAGTAGACCAGACTCTCACGCACCAATTTCTGTAATGGGAGATCATACCCATAGTAAAGGAGAAGTAATGTTCTCTTATCGTTATATGACTATGAATATGTAAGCGTTAGTAAAAGGAAATGATGGTACTTCATTTTCTAGCGTACTGGTGCCAAATGGAGATGATTATATGGTTACACCAACCAAAATGCCAATGCAAATGTATATGTTGGGAGTGATGTATGCACCAAGTGATAAAGTAACTTTAATGGCAATGCTTAATTATGTTACAATGGAAAAGGATATCCTAACAGTAATGGGAGGTGTTTTTACTACGGAATCTTCAGGTTTTTGAGATACTAAATTGGCAATGTTATACCAGTTTTATAATAAAAACAATACTAAATAGCATGCACAATTTGGAGTATCTATACCAACAGGAACTATAGAGAATAAAGATGTAACGCCTGCATCTAATGGTAACAATGTTATTTTACCTTATCCTATGCAAATAGGTAGCGGTACTTTAGTTACTGAGTTAGGACTAACTTACTTTGCAACAAGTAACACCATTTCTTATGGCTCTCAATTAAAAGGAGTTCTTCGTTTAGGAGAAAATAATAATGATTACAAATTAGGAAACCGTTACATTTTAAACAATTGGTTAGCAGTAAAAGCTACAGATTGGATTAGTTTCTCTGCAAGATTGGAAGGCCTTATAGTAGGAGAAATAGAAGGTGTAAATAGCGATATAAACCCAATGATGGTTATTACTGCAGATACTAATAATTCAGGCGGAACTTTTAAAAACTTACGCTTTGGATTTGAATTTGCAACTCCATTACTACAAGATGTTAATGAAGTACAGTTAAAAACTAAAGAAACTGTTACTTTAGGATTACAATATGCATTATAGTAGTATTTAAAAATACTATAAATATAATATAGAAATAGCCTCATTATAATAAGGCTGTTTTATTTTTACAGTGGTTTTTACTCGTACTAACCTTAAAATACTCATACTCTAAAATATATAAAAAAGGACTCAATAAGTTTACTCAACTATTAACCTTTTATTAATTAAACTTATCGATCACGAGTACAAAAGAAGACGTAGATTTCGAAAAAGCACTAGAAGAATTAAAAACTACATTAGACAAATCCATTCCAAAGCTTAATAAAATAGGGGTTACAATTACAGTGAATACATTAGCGCAAGATACAACAGCAGGACTATCTGCTAGACGTGCAGCTAAACCAATAAGAATAGAAACTAATTGGCGGGGCCTTAACTTTATACTTAACGAAAAAGTTACTCAAGACCTAATTGCAGGAATTACAGGAAGCGTTTTAGTTGCAGGTTTTGTAGCAACAGCTTTAGGAGCGAGCAGCAGCCGTAATCACTGGAGGTGCTGCTACAATAATTGGAGCAAGGATAGCTGCTATTTTTGCTGTTAAAATTGCGCAAATGAAAATTGTTAATAGAGAAAAAGGCGTACACTTTTCAATAACTTGGTTACAGTGGGCAGCTATAGTTGCAGCACTTCCAGTTTGTCCAGCCGGTATTTTAGCATCAGGAGCAGTATTTATACATCCAGTACCAAACAATTAAAATAACAGAATAATTTCCCCTAATTATTACTAACTAAAACGCTATGTAAAATATATTTTAATAGCGTTTTTATAGTATATAATGTGAGTTGTTTTATTTTGATAAAGGACTTATAATCTCTACATTTTGAAAAGCAATAGCTCCTCTAATAATTCCAGAAATAACATCTTGCATGGCTTCAATAATTTGCATTTTTAGTTCACTTTTATGGTAAATGATACTTACTTCTCTAGCAGGAGAAGGACTATTAAAGTGGCGAATGTTTGTTTTAGTTTTATCATTAACATCTAAAGTATGCAAGTAAGGCAATAAAGTCATCCCTAAACCTTCGTTAGATAATTTCATAAGCGTTTCTATACTTCCACTTTCTAATTGAAACGTGTCGTCTGTATGGTCCTTAAAAACTTTACATAAATTAATAACACCGTCTCTAAAACAATGTCCATCCTCTAATAATAACATGTCTTCAATATCTAAGTCGGAGATGTCAATTTTTTTCTTATCTGCTAATCTGTGACTGTCTGGTATATAAGCAACAAAAGGCTCAAAATATAACACACGCTCTTTAATATTTTCGTTCTCTAAAGGAGTAGCAGCAATGGCGGCATCTAAGTGTCCATCGTTAATTCTAGAAATAATCTCCTCGGTAGTTAACTCTTCTATAATAAGCTTTACTTTAGGGTGTTTTTTTATAAATGTCTTTAAAAACATAGGTAGTAGAGTAGGCATAATAGTAGGTATAATACCTAGCTTAAACTCTCCACCAATAAATCCCTTCTGTTGGTCTACAATATCTTGTATTCTGTTAGACTCATTAACAATATTTCTAGCTTGAGTTACTATTTTTTTACCAACTTCGGTTAGTTCTATAGGTTTTTTACTCCTATCGAAAATTAAAATATCCAATTGGTCTTCTAATTTTTGAATCTGCATGCTTAATGTTGGTTGCGTTACAAAGCATTTTGCCGCCGCTTTTGTAAAGTTTTGATGCTCTGCTACAGCAAGTACGTATGATAATTGTGTAATTGTCATTGTTGGTTTATAGTTTTAGACTATAAAAATATAAAAATCATCAATTAAACTTATAGTTTTTAAAGTTTAATTATGAATTATTTTTGTGTAAGATTTAAAAACAAACAAGATATAATAAACATGAAATATAATAGTTTAGGATTAGGAACAGAAATAACCAAAGAATTAGCAGGCGATTTAAACAACTTATTGGCTAATTTCCAAACGTATTACCAGAATTTAAGAGGAATTCATTGGAATATAAAAGGGAAGAATTTTTTCGATTTACATGTAAAGTTTGAAGAGTTATATACCGATGCAAATACGAAAGTAGACTTACTTGCAGAACGTATTTTAACATTAGGTGAAACTCCTTTACATACTTTTGAAGATTATAGTGCAATAACAAAAGTACCTGTAGGAAAAAATATTTCTAAAGATGATAAAGCAGTACGTTTAATTGTAGACTCGTTAACAGAGTTATTAAAAATAGAGCGAGAAATATTAGAAAAGGCAGGAGAAGCTAATGATGAAGGAACAAACTCAATGATGAGCGATTTTATAACCGAACAAGAAAAAACTGTTTGGATGATGAGTGCTTGGTTAGAAGAAAGCATATAACTAGAAAAACACAACATAATAAAGCCCAGCTAAAACTATTTAGCTGGGCTTTGTCGTTTTCTGATTGATTATTGATTTAAAACCTAATATTTAAATCTAAATTCTCTGTAGTCACTTTAAATTTAGCTTCGCTAAATTGTGGAGGACCATAACTTATTGGATTGTTAGACATTCCGTAACTTTCTTTAGGCATACCGCCGTTATCAAAATCCATTCTTTTGTTTTCGTTCTCATCATGTAGTACCATAATGGCATAATTACCAGCAATTACGTTTTTAAAGGTAACAGATATTTTACCCTCTTTTATGGTGCTTTCTAGATTTTGTAATCCTGGCCCTCTCATAAAGGTATCTTCACTATGCAAAGCAACCATTACTTTGCCATTATTATTTTTTACATTATCTACAGTTACCGTAATCGTTTGTCCTTCAGTTTTTGTGTTTTCTTTAGAGTCTTGAGAAAACCCTAATAATGAGCATAAGGCAAGTGTAAGACTTAATGTTATAGTTTTAAATGTTGTTACAGTGTTTTTTGTTGATGTTGTCATGAGTTTATGTGTTATTTGTTATTGATGATTCAAATATCACACAAAAAGTAAGGGGATACTAATATAGGTTACCGAACTGTGGTTTTTATAGGATGAGTTGTTTTAGATGAGAATGTTTTAAAAATTATAACAATCCTCTCGCCTTAATTTCTAAATAAGTATTAATAGTATTTATGGTTAAGTTTTCTGGCGTAGTTAATATAGAATATATACCATACTTTTTTAGCTCGTTAACAATTAATCGTTTTTCGAAATCAAACTTTTCTGCAATAACCTTATCGTAAACTTGTTGTACGGTTTCTGCTTTATCTTGTATTAAGGTGTCTAGTTCTGTGTTTTTAAAGAAAATAACGACTAATAAATGACTTTTTGCTATGGCTTTTAAATAGGGAAGCTGCCTGTTTAATGCATCCATAGTTTCAAAGTTAGTATACAGTAAAATAAGACTTCTATGGGTAATATTACGTTTAATATTACCATATAACCTGCTGTAATCACTTTCAAAAAAATCGGTTTTAACGTTATAAAGCGATTCTAAGATTAAACGCATTTGCGAGCTTCTACGCTCTGCAACAACAAGGTTTTCAACCTTTTTAGAAAACGATAACATACCAGCTTTGTCATGTTTTTTTAAGGCTACATTACTTATAACAAGCGTCGCGTTTATAGCATAATCTAAAAGACTTAGGCCTTCAAAAGGCATTTTCATAACACGTCCTTTATCTATTATAGAGTAAATAGGTTGCGATTTTTCGTCTTGGTATTGGTTTACCATTAACTGGTTACGCTTGGCCGTAGCTTTCCAATTTATAGTACGTAAATCGTCTCCAGTTACATAATCTTTAATTTGCTCAAACTCCATAGTGTGTCCCAATCTTCGAACTTTTTTTACACCATATTCTAATGCGTTTTTATTAATATTTAAAAGCTCGAATTTTTTTAATTGTTTAAAACTGGGGTAAGTAGGTACCATTGCATTACTATTAAAAGTAAAGCGTTTGGCAACTAGACCTAAAATAGAACTTGCATAAACATTAAGCGATCCAAAATGATATTCTCCTCTAGAGGTAGGGCGTAAATTATACTGTAGCTTTTCTGTTTTTTTGGGCGCTAGTTTTTTATGTATTTTAAAATCTCTTATCTGAAATTGTTCTGGGATTTCATCTATAATATCTACGTTAATAAAAATAGGGTAGTTATTTTGTAATATAATTTTTATAGTATTTGGGTCTCCATTAGAAAATTTTTCGGGTAAAATACGTTTACCTTCAATTCTATTTCTACCTATAAAAACAATTAAAAAATCTAAGAAAAAAAATAAGAGTAGAACTAATATAGAAAGCTGAGCTATATTAAATAGTATGGGGATAAAATAGCTTAAACCAAACAAAACAACAATGGCTGTACCTGCATAAAAAAAGCGATGTTGAATATAAAATGGTTTAAAGAATTTCATGAGTAGCTTATCTAGGTATTTCTACAGTTTCAATAATTTGCTTAATAATTTCTTTACTAGTTATACCTTCCATTTCGCGTTCTGGTGTAACTATAACTCTATGGTGTAAAACAGGTATTGCTGCACGTTTAATATCTTCTGGTGTTACAAAGTCGCGACCCGACATTGCTGCAAAAGCTTTACTTGCTTTTAGTATAGCAATTGATGCTCTTGGTGAGGCTCCTAAATATAAAAACTGATTATTTCTGGTTGCAATAATTAACTCCGCTATGTACTTAAGTAAATGCGATTCTACTAAAATTTGGGTAACTAGATTTTGATAATCTGTAATTTGCTTAGCCGTTAAAAACGAAGTAATGGCTTCTGTTTTTGTTTTTTCTTTTAGATCGTGTTCTCTAGATAAGATTTCTATCTCTTCTTCTAGATTTGGATAGCCTACATCTATTTTAAATAGAAAACGGTCTAACTGTGCTTCGGGTAATCTATAAGTTCCTTCTTGCTCTACTGGGTTTTGTGTTGCTAAAACCATAAACGGAGCATCTAGTTTAAAACGATTACCGTCTATAGTAATCTGTTGTTCTTCCATAACCTCAAATAAAGCTGCTTGCGTTTTTGCAGGTGCTCTATTTATTTCATCTATAAGTACCATGTTAGAGAAAATAGGACCTTGTTTAAACTCAAACTCTGAAGCTTTTAAATTAAAAATGGAAGTTCCTAAAATATCACTAGGCATTAAATCTGGAGTAAATTGGATACGACTAAAATCTACGCTTAAAGATTTAGCTAACAACTTTGCTGTAACAGTTTTTGCAACACCAGGGACCCCTTCAATAAGCGAATGCCCTTTAGCAAGTAACGAAGCAATAAGCATATCTACCATATCTTTTTGTCCAACGATAACTTTACCAACTTCTTGTTTTATTTTGTGCACACTGTTTTGTAATTCGGATAAATCTAAACGATTTTTAAATTGTAAATCGTTATTAGCCTCAGAAGTGTTATCTATGCTCTCAGTATTCATTGTTTCACTGGTATTAACATCTGTAAGTTTTTGTTCTTCTGGTTTCCCCGAAGTATCTTCTAAGCTATCATTGTCGTTTATATAGTCTTCCATAATTATTTAGAATAAAATGCTTCTATGTACTTATTTAAAGTAATTAAATTGTCTTCGTAAAATACTTTTTTACTTCGTAGCCAATTAATGTACTCTATTATTGTTTTTATATCGTCTTCTTTTTTACCTGTTTTAGAGGCTAACCTAGTAATAAAGTCTTCATCTAAAACAGACGTATCTATATTATAATCGTTACGTATTTTGGCAAGAAAATACGTTATTTTTTTATCTATTAGGTTTTTATGATCCTGTGTTTCAAAATATAAGTTAGAAATTGTTTTTACAAAAGCTACAGTAGTATTCTGTAAAGGCTTTATAATACGTATAATGCGCTGTTTTCGTTTCGCATTAAAAACAATAAATATTAGCAGTAACAGTAATGCCAAATACCATGCCCATTTAAAAGGAGTTTGTTCTAAAAACCAACTTAGATTAGAGTCTTCTTCTACATTTCCATTGTTATAAGAACTGTAGGAAGTAGAAAACTTAGTGTAAGAATCGAAATAAACATTATCATCTGGAAGGTAAGATAAAACACCTTCCACATATTTATACCTGTCGTCTTTTAGAATATTATAATTAGTAAACGCTTTTGGATCTAAATGCAGATAAATGTTACCATCTCCAAAGGGAATATCAATAAAATTAACACGTTTTTTATCTGTTTTTGTATAGCCAAGAATGTTAATATAAGTACTATCGAAACTATTAAAAAAGAAGTCTCCTTCGTTTTTGTCTATTTTAGCGTTTTTAGATTGCAAATCTCTGTTTTTAAAAGAAAAATGCGAGATGCTATCCTTAGTGTTAGCAATATAATCTATATCTATATTTAAAGTATCTGTTATTTCATTTAAGTAGCCGTAGTCCGAAATAAAGAGTGCGTTACCTCGCTCTGCAAAGTTTAATAATTGCTTAACAGAGGCTTCATATAAATAATCGGAATTACCAATAATGATATAACTTCCTTTAGCAATATGATCTCCATAATTACCTTCGGAATTAGCAAATAAATAACTAGAAGGTGTATGATAAACTGTTCTTATTTTTTTACCCTTAAATAAATTTGGAAGTTCTTTATACAAAACACTTACTCCATAGGGTTTGGTACTGCGCTCATCAAAAGTTTCTTCCCAATCAATTACTTTATTATTTTTAGGTTTTAAAGAAAAAACAATAGCAATAACTATGGCAGTAATAACGATAAGTATAGGTGCGATTTTCTTCATTTTACTTGATTTGTTTTATAAGTTTTTGAAAATGAAGTTTTGCGGTATTATACTTTTCTGCATCTAAAGGGAACTCTCCATACCAAATATAATCGTACAGGTAGGAGGTGTATTGAAACTGATCTTTATGAGGTGTATTAAAAATTTCGTTTAAATATTCTGAATTAGTTTTGTCGTCTTCAATTTTAATAAGTTTTTTTAGACTCAATGCTTTTAGTATAGATAAATAGTAATAGCGAATAGCTAATCTATAATCGGTGTTTTTTTCTGCCGATTCTATTAAATACTCAATATCTGTTCGTTCTATATTTTCTGCTGTTATCTCTTTAGATTCTTCTAGTTTTTGGTGTTGCCTTCTAGAAAATAAACCAGAACTCCCTTCATTTACTAATATATAAGCAAGGTATATTACAGCTGCTATAAGGATAATATAAAATACATACGAAAAAGGCCCTAAATCGAAACTAATAGAATTATTAGAGTTCTGTTTTTCTTCTTTTTCTTTTAGTTTTTCTTCACGACGTTTGGCTTCGTAATCGGCATAACCTTCTGTGCGTTCAGGTGTTTTATTAACGATTTTTTTACCTTCATAATTATATTTCCTTCCAGAGTAACGGTCTTTAAAGTCCTCATCGAAAACACGTTGTTGTTCAGAATCCTGTAATACTATCGTAGCCGCCATGGCTTGATAGCCTAAAAGCACCAACAAGACGTATAATAATTTTAAAGCGTAGTAACGTCGTTTCATAATATTAAAGAGTCGGCAATGGTATTTGTGTTACTTTTTTCTGAACTCTAAAGGGGTAAATTAAGTAGTAATAACTAATTAAACTTAAGGTGGCTAAAATAATACCTACCGATAGCCAATTGGGCATAATATTAGAATACCGTGTAATAAAACCTTCTAAAAAACCTGCCGAAAATGTAAAAGGAAAAGTGCTTATTAAAATCTTTATACCCTTTTTTGCACCTTGTTTAAAAGAGGTGTATCTGGAATGTGTACCAGGGAATAAGATACTTAATCCCATTATTAAACCAGCTGCAGCTTCTATAACAATAGCAAAAATTTCCATAGCACCATGTATCCAAATCCCACGAACGCTTTCCCATAACACTCCTTTTTCATAAAAAAAGTATTGAAAAGAACCGAGCATAATACAGTTTTGAAATAAGACCCAAACGGTTCCTGCTCCTCCAAAAACACCCATAACAAAGGAAATGATTCCTACTCTTAAATTATTAACAGTAATACCTATGAAACTCCCCCAATTACTTCCGCTTTTATAGACCGCAACAGGATCTCCGGCAGCAATGTTTTCTAATGTCATGTTTACATAATCATCCCCTAAAATAGAACGTACAAACTCACCATCGTTTGCGGCAGAGATAGTACCGATAGCCGTAAATAGAGTAAAAATAAGAAAGGCAATATAAATATATTTGCGATACTGAAAACATATTAAAGGCACTTCGGTTTTCCAAAAACCAATAACTCTATTAGTGTCTTCTCGTTTTGTTTTATAGATTTTTTGGAAGGCTTTAGCGGCTAACTGATTTAAATATACAATTACTTTACTTTTAGGGTAGTAGGTTTGTGCATAAGCCAAATCGTTTATTAAATGAATGTATTGAGAAGCTAATTCATCTGGATTTTTAAAATTATTATTAAAAATAGCGTTTTCAAAACTTAACCATTTTTCCTTATTTTGCTTGATAAATGCTACTTCTCTCATATATTTGATAAAATAAAATATAAAATGTCAGAGTTACAAATTAACACTACACAAAATGTAAAAATAAAGTTCGAGGCTGCTGGGGTAGGAGAGCGGCTTTTGGCTTTTATTATAGATACACTTATAAAAGTAGCGTATTTAACAGTTATGAATCTCTTTTTTGGTTTCTTAGATGGCATGGATAAGTGGTCTGAAATTGGAATAACCACACTTATTAGTTTTCCTGTAGTATTTTATACCTTAACGTTAGAGTCTTTATTAGAAGGGCAAACATTAGGTAAAAAGGCATTAAAAATTAGAGTTGTAAAAATTGATGGTTACCAAGCCTCATTAGCTGATTATTTGGTACGTTGGTTTTTTAGAATTGTAGACATCTATATTTTTGGGTTAGGTTTCTTTAGTATTGCGTTTAGTAAAAAAGCACAGCGTTTTGGTGATATGGCAGCTGGAACATCTGTAATTTCTTTAAAGGATAAAGTAAATATTAACCATACTATTCTAGAGGATTTAAAGGCAGATTATAAGCCAACCTATCCTAGTGTTATTAAATTATCGGATAATGATGCGCGCATTATTAAAGAAACGTTTAATAATGCAAAAACAGGAAGGGATTATACAACTTTAATAAAATTAAGAACTAAAATTATGGAGGTTGCTGAGATTAAAAACCAAAAAGGAACAGATATAGAGTTTATAGATACTGTTCTAAAAGATTATAATTACTATACACAAAGCATGTAATGTTTTACACAATAGATATTTTAGGAACTATAGCATTTGCAATTTCTGGAGTTTTAGTTGCTTTAGATAAAAAAATGGACCCATTCGGAATTCTTATTATAGCTTTTGTTACGTCTATAGGAGGCGGTACTTTAAGAGATGTACTTATAGGGCAAACACCAGTAGGATGGATGAAAGACATGACGTTTGTATATGTTATCTCTGCAGCTACGGTTTTTGCTATTATATTTAAAAGTAAAATAGATTACTTAAGAACTTCGTTATTTCTTTTCGATACTATTGGTATTGGGTTGTATACAGTTGTTGGAGTAGAAAAAGGATTATCTGCAGAGTTACACCCTATTATTTGTATTGCTTTAGGAACCATGTCCGCTTGTTTTGGAGGGGTTATTAGAGATATTTTGTGTAATGAAATTCCTGTTATTTTTAGAAAAGAGATTTATGCAACAGCTTGTATTCTTGGAGGTTTTTCTTATTTTTTAATTAGAAAACTTCCTATAGATGGAGACATTGTATTTATATTATCTGGTATTGTCGTTATAGTTGTAAGATTAGTAGCTGTTAAATTTAAAATAAGCTTACCTAGTTTATATAAAGAATAGTTTTGCTTATATTTAGGATATAATAAACTTTTTATAATACGTTTTAGTTTTTACTTATAACCTAACTAAGTCTTTATGAAGTTGTATACCTATACATTATTATTTCTTATCATATTTATTAAGTATTCTTATAGTCAAACAGAACCCAAATTAGAGCCATTAATAACATTTCCTAACAGCCAATTTAATAGTCTATATGAGCAAGAGAAAGTTTTAAATCCAATCTATTTAAATGGTAAGGTAAATACAGTAATGAAAACATTTAAGCAGCACTTTTCTCCTTATAATACTGATGAATATACTACACACTATGGCTATAAGTTAAATAAAGCACAAGTAGTTATAGATTATAGAAGTGATTTAGAATATGATGAGCTTACAAAAGACGATTTAAATAAAGCTATAAAGCTAAAGCCTCTTAAAAAAGATACTTTAGTAGAAAGGGGAAATACTAAATATGTATTTAAAAAAGGGCAACTTGTTTTAAAAGAAGAGCAAAATTATGAAGACGGGTTTATAGATAGTATTGTGTTTAAATATAAAAACAAGTTACTTGTAGAAAAAATACATTACGCATCTATAGGAATGGATGTAGTTAATGATGATGGTGATATAGACGAGAATAGTATGCTGTTTACCGAATTTGAAATAAAATCATATAGTAAAATAGATTACAATAAAACAGGATTAATCGTTTCTTACAAACATTATCAACCTAATCCAGATATAGTAGAAGTTACAGAGAATAAATACCACTACAATTCGAAAGGGCAATTAGAAAATTATACTTTGGTATATAATCGTTATTATGCAGAAACTATAGATGTGTATTCTCCTCCCAATACATGGCAATTTAATAAAGAAGGTATAATAAAGGAGTTTTTTGAGGAGACCAAAGGTTCTTACAAATATGATACAAAGGGTAGAATAATAGCTCACTACTTAAACAAAGAGAATAAAGAAGCAGAATATTATAATGTAAACTATAAAACAGATGGGCATATAATTTCTGTAGTAAAGGACTATTATATAGATTACAATTATGAAACGTTACAGCTTTTAAACTTAGAGTACGAGTATATTTATGACGATTTAAAGAATCCAATACACATTCGCTCTTATATTATTAAAAAAGGTAAGAAGTATTTAGATAAATCTACTAGATTGACAATTAATTATTATGAATAATAAAAAAGGCATTTTCTAATTATTATTGGAAAATGCCTTTTGTTGAATTTATTTAATATTTTACCTATTTGTAAAACCACGATCTTTCATTAGAGCCTCAATTTTAGCGTCTCTACCTCTAAATTTACGATAAGCTTCAGCAGGATCCATTGAGTTTCTTGGTGCAAATAAGTATTTCACCAATTTATTGGCAATAGATTTATCATAGAAACCATCAGGAGCTTCTTTAAAGGCTTCAGAAGCATCACTTGTTAATACATCTGCCCACATATAACCATAATACGCAGTAGCATAACCTTCTCCAGAGAAAACATGCCCAAAATGTGGTGTTCTATGGCGCATAGGTAACTCTTTAGGCATTTTTAATTCTGCTAAAGTTTCACGTTCAAAAGTAGCGATGTCAATAGTTTCAGGATTAGCTATGTGCAATTTCATATCCATTAATGCAGAAGCTAAATATTCTGTAGTACCAAATCCTTGATTAAAAGTTGCAGCTTTTTTAATTTTTGCAACAAGAGCTTCGGGAATAGCTTTTCCTGTTTTGTAGTGTACTAAAAATTGATTAATAACTTCGTCTGTAGATAACCAACGTTCTAATAATTGAGATTGAAATTCTGTATAATCCCTAACGCCTCCATTTAAAGTTGGGTATTTAACATTAGAAGAGAAAAAATGTAAAGCATGCCCGAATTCATGGAAAAAAGTTTCCGCATCATCCCATGATACTAAAACTGCTTCTCCTGGTGCAGGCTTTACAAAATTAGAATTGTTTGATGCTAAAACGGTTTGTTTACCATCAAAAGTTGTAAAGCTTCTATAAGTAGTTGCCCAGGCTCCAGAGCGTTTTCCTGTTCTAGCAAAAGGGTCTAAATACCATAAACCTATTAAGTCACCAGAGTCTTTATCTGTAACTTCCCAAACATTTACATCTTCATGAAATACAGGAACAGAGCCTTTTATTACGGGTTTAAAATCGTAATTAAATAAACGACCAGCTGTATAGAATAAAGCTTGTGTTAATTTATCTAGTTGTAAATATTGTTTTACTTCATCACTATTTAAATCGTATTTAGCTTTACGTACTTTTTCGGCATAAAACCTATAATCCCAAGGTTCTATAGTTATATTATCTCCATTTTTATTAGCTATGGACTGCATATCTGCAACTTCTTCTGCAACTCTTCCTATAGCAGCTGGCCAAACAGCTTCCATTAATGCCATAGCATTTTCTGGTGTTTTTGCCATTCTATCTTGTAATCGCCATTCTGCATAATTTTTGTAGCCCAATAATTCTACACGTTCTCTGCGTAGTTTTAAAATATTAGCAATAATAGTTTTCGTGTCGTATTCATCATCATTATCACCACGAGAATAATAGTTAGTCCAAACTTGTTTACGTAATTCACGATTAGTAGAATAGGTTAAAAACGGATCCATTGAGGAGCGTGTATTTGTAATGGCATACTTGCCTTCTTTACCATTATCTGTTGCTATTTTAGCTGCAGATTTTATAAATCCATCAGATAATCCATCTAATTGCTCTTTTGTTAAATAAGTAATATAGTTTTCTTCATCATGTAATACATTATTAGAAAATGTACTATATAGAGAAGATAGTTCTTTGTTTATCGCTGCATATCGTGCTTTTTTTTTGTCATTAAGCTCAGCTCCATTCATTTCAAAACGTTTATAGATTAAATCGACAACACGTTGTTGATCTGCTTCTAAAGGTGATGTTTTAGAAGCTTCGTAAACGGCTTTAATACGGTTAAATAATTTAGAGTTTTGGTTTATTTTAGAGCGGTATTCAGATAGCTTAGGTGCCAAATCGCTTTCTACAGCTCTAAACTCTGGAGAACTCATGTTACTACTAAGTATTCCGTAGTAGCTAAATACTCTGTTTAGTGTTTTACCAGAACGCTCCATAGCTTCAATAGTATTTTTAAAAGTAGCAGCTTCTGTATTATTAGCAATAGCTTCAATGTCTTTTAAACTTAAAGCCATACCGGTTTCCATGGCTTCTTTAATATTGTCAACTTTCATTTTGTCGAAAGCAGGTACTCCTCCATATGGACCAATCCATTCTTTTAATAAAATATTTTCACTCATTAATTTTGAATCTGTTTGGGGAACTGTTTTTTTATCTTTATTACACCCAGTAAAAGCAATAATAGCACATAATAGGGTGGTACTTATTAATAGTTTTGATTTCATAATTAGTTGTGTTTTTTAATGGAGTAAGATAACGATTTTCAGCTTTTATCGCTGAAATGAAATCATAAAGTTTAATCACTTTAAACTAGAAAATATGAGTGTTAATTGTTTAAAATCCTTATTTTATAATCTCAACTTTAGTTATATAAACGTTATGTTTTGGCCAATCCCCGCTATCGGTTTCTTGTTGAGAAATAGTATCTACAACATCCATTCCTTTTACGACTTTACCAAAAACAGTATATTCGCCATCCAAGTGGTATTGGTTTGTTACAGTAATAAAAAACTCATAAGGAGAAGCTAATTTGTAGGCATCTTCTATTTCACTACTTGGTATAGATATAACACCTCTATGATGTTTGAAGCCTCGTTTGGCATCTGGAGGTAATAAATAACTGCCAAATTTCCTTCTTTTTCTAACTACTTTTTTATTGTCAGAACTTCCTCCTTGAATAACAAAATCTTTAACAACACGATGAAATTGAGTTCCGTCAAAAACTTTATTTTTAACTAAAAAAATAAAATTAGCACGATGGAATTTTATTTTATCAAATAACAAAATATCTATATTGCCAAAAGAAGTATAAATACGCACTTTATTTTCTTTATGTTCTTTCTCATACTCAAGAAAGAAATCCATCGCATTCTTGTCATTTAAGGGGAGAAAACGATCTTCTAATGTTAATTTAGAGCTATCTATAGTAGTTACCTTAGGGGCTTCTTTCTTTTTTACTTTGGTTTTAACAACTTGCTTTTTTTTAGTAGCTATTTTGGTATCATTACAACTAAAAAAAATAAGTGCTAAACAAAGTATTAATAGTAGGCGCATAATATAGAGTTTGTGTTTACAAATATAAAAAGACAATAGAATATAAGTTTTAAAAAGACTTTTATTATTTAATTAAATAAAAAGATTTAGTAATAATTTTCTTGAGGGATTTGTTAATCTAATTTTCACATAAAAAACGTTTCTTTGTATTGTAATAATTTAGAAAATATAAATAGACAATTTATCTGTATATTTATATAATATCAGATATCGATTAGCTCTTAAATAATGAATTTTAATACATTTATAACATCTATAAAAGGCATTGAGAATGCAGAACTTCCTGCTGAAGCGTCACAATTTAAAATGTCTCCTCCATACCGAGAGAAACTTGTAGCTAAACAAAGAGAACTTATAAAAACAGCGAAGCAATCTGCTGTTTTAGCTCTGTTTTATCCAGATAAAGAGAACGAGACTCGCCTAATTTTAATATTACGTAAAACATACAAAGGTGTGCATTCTGCACAGGTAGGATTTCCTGGAGGTAAACTAGAAGCTAATGAAACCTTAAAAGAAGCTGCTTTAAGAGAGGCTAATGAAGAAGTAGGAGTAGACATAAATACAGTAACTGTTTTAAAAGAAATGACACAAGTTTATATTCCTCCTAGTAATTTCTTTGTCCAGCCTTATTTAGGAATATCTAATATAACTCCAGAATTCATAAAACAAGAAGCAGAAGTAGAAGATCTTTTGGAGGTTAAATTAAGCGATTTTTTTAATAGTGATAATGAAGTAACTAAAACAGTTACAGTTTCTAAAGGGCTTGAAATAGAGGTGCCTGCATATAATTTAAACAACCATTTAGTATGGGGAGCTACAGCTATGATGCTTAGCGAAATAAAAGACTTGTTAAAATCTACCTGCTAAATAGTTCTGTTTTTTTACATTTGCAAAAATGCTACAATTTGTAAGTGAGTAAAATAATGAAGCGAGAAAATGTATTCTTCTTATTAAGAGTATAGTAATCAGGTTATAGCAGAGTAATTATTAAAATATTTAAAATACTTATGGGATTATTTACAAGAAATCCTTTCGGACATAATCTTTTTATAAAAAAATGGCTTATTAGAATTCTTGGAGGCTTGTCTCATCGTCGCTTTCGTGGCTTTAATGATTTACAAATAGAAGGGTCAGAGATTATAAAAGACTTGCCAGATACAAATGTGTTATTTATTTCTAATCATCAAACGTATTTTGCAGATGTAGTAGCCATGTTTCATGTATTTAATGCTAGTTTAAGTGGACGAGATGATAATATTAAGAATGTAGGATATTTATGGAAACCTAAACTTAATATGTATTACGTTGCGGCTAAAGAAACCATGAAATCTGGTATTCTTCCTAAAATTTTAGCTTACGTTGGTTCTATTAGTATAGAACGTACATGGAGAAGTGAAGGGAAAGATATTAATAGGCAAGTGAAAATGAGTGATATCTCTAACATAAGTAAAGCCTTAGATGATGGTTGGGTTATAACGTTTCCTCAAGGTACTACAACTCCATTTAAACCTATTCGTAAAGGAACTGCTCACATTATAAAACGCTACAAACCTATTGTTGTGCCTATTGTTATAGATGGTTTTAGACGCTCGTTCGATAAAAAAGGATTACGTATTAAAAAGAAAAATGTCTACCAAACATTCGAGATAAAGAAACCTTTAGAAATCGATTACGATAATGAATCTATTGCAGATATTGTAGAAAAAATTGAATATGCTATAGAACAACATCCATCCTTTTTAAAAGTAATTTCTAAAGAAGAATTAGCAGCCCAAGAAGAGTTAAACAAACAGCGTGAGTGGTTAAGCTAAAATTAAATAGACGTTTAGCTTATTCCAATCTTTTAGCTTCTTTTTTTGTAGAACAAGTTGTTTTTTCGGTAGCAGTTAATCCTAATATTAAAAAGACTACTCCAATAGGTAAGAAAAAATTATTTAATACAGTTAAGGATAAAGTAATATACATTATACCAACAATTAAATAAGTTTTTTTAGGGGTGTCTCCTAGGCAAAAACCTAAATATTGTTTTTCAATTAATTCTTCTTTTTTATATAACTCAACAGTAATACCTCGTCTAAAACTTACACTAGATTTCATCGTTAGGGTTTCCACCAAAACCCCATTAAGCTCTATGGTAAAGGAATGAGAAGTTCCAAACCAAGAGAATTTTTTTGAAACGACTGTATCATTTAAAAAAACGGTTTAATTCCCAGCTCAATCATTCGTAAAAGTTATGGTGTTATTATCAATACAAAAGGAAACATTTTTCATAATTGTTATAGAGAATTTAGGTTAATGTTAGTTGTCAAGTTTTTTTAGTTCTTCGTAGTTTCTATTTAAACGTTTCATTAAAATACCATATATAAGCCTGTAAAACAACCAAATAACAACAATAAAAACAACAGTAAATATAAGGAAAATAGCAAGTCCAGCTATAAGTTGAGGTGTTGTGAATTGAGATATTTTTTCAGCTAATTCTGTATCTTGTTTGGTAACATAATATAGTGCTAATACCATAGAAATAGGTACCATAATTAAATTATAGAGAACGTAGTACTTAATTATTTTACGTGTTTTAATAATGCTTTCCATTAATTTTTTTGCGTTATCTGTTACCGAAATATTACGGTGTGCTTTAAATAGCAAAAAGATAAAAATGGAAATAATTATAAATGTAAATATTGTAAGAGCTGTCATTAAAGGCCCATTTACAGCAGCATGTTCAAACTTTTCTTGATAACTAGATGACAATAAAGGTAAAAAGCTAAGCCCCAGCCAAAATGCAAGTTCGGCAATACTAATGTAAAATAATGTCTTTACAATAGATGATGATTTTTTTAACAGCATTGGATAAATCTGTTTAGACGTTAATTGCTTATCGTCTACAGCATCCTTTTGCCAGTGTTTTTTTAATAATTCTAATTCATCCATAATGTTACGGATTTAATATGGTTCTTAGTTTTGTTTTTACTCGATTCATTTTAACACGAGCATTTACCTCACTAATTCCCATTGTTTCACTTATTTCTTTATAGCTTTTGTCTTCTAAATACAAGAACACAAGTGCTTTTTCTATGTCGTTTAATTGATGCACAGCTTTATATAATAGTTTTAGCTGTTGCTCTTCGGTATCGTCATAGTCTTCAGCAGAAATCTTAAACTGAATACTATCAAATTCCTGAGTTTGTACAGATCGTTTCGATTTACGGTACAAAGTAATGGCAGTATTTAATCCTACACGATACATCCATGTACTAAATTTGGAATCTCCACGAAATTTTGGAAAAGCCCTCCAAAGTTGAATCGTAATTTCTTGGAATAAATCATTATGAGCATCATAATTATTAGTGTACAAACGGCATACCTTATGTACAATATTTTGATGCTTCTCTAGCAATTCAACAAAATTATGTTCAAGTTCTTTATTCAATATTTAGTATCAATGGTTTGGTTATATTTATAAGTAGTGTAAAAATAGAAGATGTTACATAATTTTTACAAAATAATTTAATAGGTATTGTTGTTTTTGTATGTAAGTTGCATATTATCAGTGTTTAATGTTGGTTTTTTTATATGTGGGTTTTATTGAATTTGTAGTTGAAAGTATAAGTAAAAACAAAAGAAACTTATAAAAAATATAAAAGGACTTAAAAGCGAATCACTTTGTTTATGTTAAAAATTGAATGATATATAAAAACAAAATAATCATGAAATAATAGTGTTTAAATACAACATAAAACTAGGGATTGAAATCGCTATTTTGTATCTTTGAAATTACAATTGTTTTTCCATTTTATATGAATATCCCAGATACGAAATCCCCAAGAATTGTTATTGTTGGAGGTGGTTTTGCAGGCGTTAGCATTGCCAAAACTTTAGCTAATAAAAATGTACAGGTTATTGTTTTAGATAAGCATAATTACCATACATTTCAACCTTTATTATATCAAGTGTCTTCGGCAGGTTTAGAACCAGATTCTATAGCGTATCCATTACGTAAAATTTTAAAAAAACATAAAACATCTTTTTTTCGTCTAGCAGAGGTGGAACAAATACTTCCTGAGCAAAAAGAAATCCAAACTAACATAGGTAATCTTAAATACGATTATTTAGTATTAGCAACAGGAACCAAAACAAATTACTTTGGTAATAAAGCTATAGAAAAGCATAGTATGCCAATGAAAAAAGTACCGCAGGCCTTAAACATACGTAGTTTAATTTTGCAAAATTTTGAGAAAGCAGCAGTGAGCGATTCTCAATCAGAACGCAAAGCAGCATTAAATTTTGTAATAGTAGGAGGCGGGCCAACTGGTGTAGAATTAGCAGGAGCTATAGCCGAATTAAAAAATAATATTTTGCCAAGAGATTATAGAGATTTAGATGCTAGTATGATGCAAATACATCTTTTAGAGGGAAATAGCAGAGTGTTACCACCAATGAGTGAGCACGCGTCTAAAAAAGCCGAAGAGTTTCTTGTTAAACTAGGAGTAAAAGTACATTGTAATACATTTGTACAAGATTACGATGGAGAAATTGCTCGTACCAATACAGATTTAACCTTGGCATCTAAAACCTTAATTTGGGCAGCAGGAGTTACAGGAGCGCCAGTTAATGGTTTAAAGGCGGAAGCCTTATTAGAACGAGCAAATCGTTATAAGGTAAACCGTTACAATCAAATAGAAGGTTATGATTCTATATTTGCTATTGGAGATATTGCCTTAATGGAAACCGAAGCATTTCCTAAAGGACATCCGCAAGTAGCCCAACCTGCTATTCAGCAAGGTAAATTATTAGGAAATAACTTAATTAAGTTAATAAAAGGACAACCTTTAAAAACGTTTATTTATAACGATAAAGGATCTATGGCCACTATAGGACGTAATAAAGCGGTTGTAGATTTAAAATATTACAAATTTGCAGGTTTCTTTGCTTGGTTTGTATGGATGTTTATACATTTAATGTCCTTAGTGGGTTTTCGTAATAGAGTGATTGTGTTTTTTAACTGGACTTATAATTATATAAACTTTGATAAAGCCGCTAGGTTAATAATACGTCCATTTAATAAACAGAGTTAATTTTAATGCTCTTGTTTTAATAGTCCAAAAACTATTAATAATTGTGCTAAGGCATAAGTAAACATAATGCTAAAATCGGCTAAAACCAAAGGTTCATAAAATTTGTTTACAGCTAATAAGCTATCAGATAACATAAAAACAAGAGCACCAATAAATACAAGGTTAAAACTTAATGCGTTAACTTTACCGCGTCTTAAAAAAGCAGAAACAGCCATTAGCAAGATAACACACATGTAAACAATAACTGGTACTAATAAATCGCCTAACCCAGATTTTAAAACACTAAATAAGCCTAAAGCATAGGCTAAAAGTATTATAATAAACCTGTAAGGTTTTGTTGTAGGGTTTCGATGCTTTAAAAATACCAAACAGTACATAATATGTGCCGTTAAAAATGCTAGTAACCCAGCAATAAAGAAATACTCGGACTTATAAACGAATAGTAATAAAATATCTCCAATTAAAGACATGATTAAGGCAAGACTAGTAAATTTCTTGGTATGAGTATTAAGGTGTTTATTATGCTTAAAAAAATAAACTATTAGTGACCCAACAATTAATGGTTTAGAGATATAGTGTAAAGTTTGTAAGCCTTCAAAATTTGCAATTATAGTTTCAATAAAAACTAAAATAAAGAAGACTACAAAAAATAAAGTGCGTTGTTTCGATTCCATTTTGGTATTATTTGGGTGAAAAGTAAAAATACTCAATTCATCTTAAAAAAAATACAGTTCGGTAAGACTAAGTTTTAAAAACCGAGAGGTGTATGCACTTTTGTACTGTCAAACAAAATAAACGAATGAACAGTATGAAACGTCTAGTATCTTTATTAATTATTTTAATAACAATTAATGCTTTTGCACAAACAACTATAAGTGGAAAGGTGCTGGATGCGAAACGGCAACCTATTGAAGGGGCTAATGTATATTTAGAGGGAACATATGATGGAGGAACGACAAATGAGAAGGGTGAATTTTTATTTAAAACAGAAGAAACACAAACGCAAACATTAATTATATCTTTTGTGTCTTTCGAGACAGAACAAATACATAGTGATGTATCTACGTTACAAAACATAAACATAACATTACGAGAAGATATCAACGCATTGGATACTGTAGTATTATCAGCAGGAACATTTGCAGCTGGTGACAATAGTAAAATATCAGTTTTAAAACCTCTAGATGTTGTTACAACAGCTAGTGCTTTAGGTGATTTTGTAGGTGCATTACAAACCTTACCAGGAACAACAACTGTATCAGAAGATGGAAGGTTGTTTGTGAGAGGAGGAGAGGCCGAAGAAACACAAATATTTATAGATGGGATACGTGTATTTACACCTTATACTCCAAGCCCTAATAATAGCCCAACGCGAGGACGTTATTCTCCATTTCTTTTTGATGGAATTACTTTTTCTACAGGAGGTTATTCTGCCGAATATGGGCAAGCATTATCTAGTGTTTTATTACTAAATACTATAGATGTGCCAGATCAAGAAAAAACAGATATTGGTATTATGAGTGTGGGGGCTACATTAGGTAATACTCAAATATGGGATAAAAACTCATTAAGCGTAAATGCGTCTTACATTAACCTAGCACCATATAATGCTATATTTAATGATAGAAACGAATGGAAGAAACCCTATGAAGGTGCTTCAGGAGAAGCAGTATTTAGGCATAAAACAGATCAAGGTATTTATAAATTATATTCTGCATTCGATGCCTCTCGTTTTGATGTCATTCAGGAAGATATTAATGTAACAGAAGGTGTTCGTTTTAAATTAAATAACAGTAATCTTTATTTTAATGGCTCTTATACAGGAGAATTAAACGATGTATGGCAATTATTTGGAGGTTTAAGTTATACTTATGCAAATAATAACATAGACATTATAGGGAATACTATTAGTAATAACGAAAATTCTATACATGCAAAGTTTAAATTAAAACGTCGCTTTAATAGTCGATTGAAGCTTAATTTCGGAGTAGAGTATTTTGCAACTCAATTTAATGAAGATTTTGTAGAGCCAACAATAGCACCTTTAAATTATGGATTTAATAATAATATAGCTGCTGCTTTTACAGAAGCCGATGTTTTTTTCTCTAAAAAACTGGCTTTAAAAGCAGGACTGAGATTAGAGTATAGCGAATTGTTTAAAGAAACAACAGTATCTCCGAGAGTGTCATTAGCATATAAAACAAGTGCAAAAGGGCAGCTATCATTAGCTTATGGTGGCTTTTACCAGAATCCTAATTCAGATATTCTGAAATTTAATCAAGCGCTAAAGGCTCAAAACACGCAGCACTATATTTTAAACTATCAATTAAATACAGATGGAAAAATATTTAGAGCAGAAGCATATTATAAAGATTATAATAATTTAGTGAAATATGATACATCATTTACGCAATTTGATAGTAATTATAATAGCAATGGTAGCGCATTTGCAAAAGGAATAGATTTATTTTGGAGAGATAGTAAAAGTATAAAAAATATAGACTACTGGTTAAGTTACTCGTATTTAGATACCGAGCGTGATTATAGAAATTATCCAGTAGCTGCGCAACCTAATTTTGCAAATACTCATAATTTATCTGTAGTTGGAAAATATTGGATAGATCAATGGAAAAGTCAAGTGGGGTTAAGTTATACTTATGCTTCTGGCAGAACGTATACAGATCCTAACCAGACAGGATTTTTAAATGCTAAAACCAAAAGTTTTAATAGCTTAAGTGTAAATTGGGCTTATTTATTAAGTCAACAAAAAATTCTATACTTCTCGGTAAATAATGTATTAGGAATTAAAAATATAAATGGTTACCAATACGCCAATACACCAGACTTAAATAATAATTTTTCTAGGCGAGCATTACGCCCTGCTTTAGATCAATTTTTCTTTGTTGGTTTTTTCTGGACGATTAGTGAAAAAGGAACCGATAATCAGTTAGATAACTTATAAGCGTATTTAATTATAAAATGAGGTTCTATAGCAAGTACAGAATAACGAAAAATAATTACAGTCAATTGGCTTTTAAATACTGTTGCCAATAGGGGTGTTTTGTATACCGTAACTCTGAAGTGTAAAAATGTTTTCTTGAGTTTTGGTTAGCAATAAAAACAGATTCTATTTTCTGTTTGTAAGCATTGCGAATATTACTAACATCGTTTTGGTCTTCTAGTACAGAAGCAATAGTTTCGGCACCTCTAATACCGCTATATAAAGCAAAGAACATTCCTTGAGAGGAAATAGGGTCTAAGGATAATGCAGAATCTCCAATAGCAATCCAAGAGTCTCCTATTACTTCTTTTGCTAGAGAGGTAGCAGCGTTACGAGCTGTGACTCCTTCAATTATATCCTCTTCGGTAATGGTGTCTTCCAAAAGACGACTAGTGTTAGCATCTTCTATAAATAGAGAAGGTGTTTTAACCATTATAGAAACAGTATTGGCTAATCCATAAAAAGCGACAACTCTAGAGTTATCAGGTAATTTTGCACTGTACCACCAGCCATTTTCTACAGATTTTATTCTGGTAGTGCTATCTGAATTTTTGTCACTGGGTTTTAGCCATACAATAGCAGATAGTTGTTCTTCGAAATTAAAACGTTCTATTTGTAATTGTTTTGTTATGGAACTTGCTCTACCTGTAGCATCCATAATCCATTGTGCAGAAATAGCACTAGGTAAATAGTGTTCTTGTGTTTTAAACGCAAGCGTATAATTAGCTTTTTTAGGAGTGTCCCCAGTTTCGTTAGCTATTATTTTTCCTATTTTAGCTTTATAAAAAACAACACCATTTTGTAATGCTAATTCGCGCAATGCGGCATCAAATTTATGCCTTAAAATATGCCATCCACCATTTTCGGGGTTTCTAATAGCGTCATTATAAGTCCAATTATCCATGCCCCAAGCCGATACATTGGCTATACATATAGAATAATCTGATTTAGGTAATATTTGGTTGATGTCTTTTATTCCTAGACGGTTGAGTAATCGTATTGCCGCTCCTGGTAAAGATTCGCCAACTTTTAAAACTGTATCCTTAGCATCATCTACTAAGCATACAGTTATATTAAGTTGACGTAATCGTATTGCTGCAGCACAGCCTGCAGGGCCGGCTCCAGCAATAACAACATCATAATGTGGTATAGTCATTAATTTCCTCTACGTTTAATGGTTTCGAATTCGTTTCGTTGTTCTTCACTAAACCATCCAGCTTCAGTTAATGCACGATCTGTATCGTTCATAGCTCCATAATTTTCAAGGAATAATTTATGAGCTTCGTCTAATTCAGCCCCTTTAACAGGCGTTAAGTTTTCTACATATAAAGTATCTGGCATCCATTCAAACCCTTTGTCTTTATTAGGAGAAGGCATGGCTTCTACAATTCCCATTTCACCAAAATGATCAATCATATACTGCATTTGTTCTGCAATTGGATTGGCTCCAGGTAGTTGACGTAGCCAACTAGGCCTATTTTGGAAGGCTGCAATACGCTCTTCATAAGGAACATTTTTATCCATAAGTGCACGATAATCAATACGTGTTAATACTTGATTTGGTACTCTTGCTGGCCAGAACGTCGGTAAGTACGGATCGTATTCCATATCGTATCCAGAGCGACAAAAAGCAGTGTCTCCTTGCCATGGTACAGCCATCCAGCGTGTTAAATCTCCTGGGCCTTGGTCGTAAAGTGGCCCATCCATAGAGGCTACAATTTCTGTAGTTAACTTAGAACCATAGGTAGGATCGTTTTTTCCTGCAGCACGCATTCTAATTCTATAGGGTGCACGATACATAGATGCATTACGCATTGGCCATGTTAGCTCAGCTCCAGGGTGAAAAGCATCGGCAATACAAAAGTGCATATTTGCTTCATCGAGTGTATTAGGTTGTTCTTGTAAGTTTACATTATCAAACGTTTGATGCGTACCCTCGGTAGGATTGTAATCGCTAATAAAATCTCCTTTTACCCACGCCGATAATACATAATCGTAAAAGGCAGGAAGTTGTAAATAAGTATCTGCCGATGGAGCCACTGTTGGATCTGGGTTTGTGTACCCAAAGGCATCACCATAAATCCAAGGCCAAGCGCCTTCCTCAACAGATTTTACATCTTTGGCTCTAAAACTATTGTATATGGTTCTACGTAATTCACCATTAGGGTCTGGATACAACATACTAACAGGTGCTGTAGATAGTTTTTTTAATAAATCTTTATCATTAAAATTCATTGGTGCTCCAGCTCCAAACATAGATAAAAAGCCTTTGTTAACCCATTGTAATTCACTTAAACGTGTTAAAATAGGTTTTACATGTTTTTTAAAGGACACGCGAGTTGGTAATGGTAACATACCAGACGACATGTATACATTTTGCATTAAATCGTTCATGTTTCTCCAACCTACAATATCTGGTGCATAGTTTGGTGGGGCAGAAGCGACCCAAGCAGGATCTGCGTCAAAATCTTTATCGCCTATAGTTACTTTAGCTCGTACTGGACCATCGGCAATATCATCGTACCATCCTGCAGGGTTATTAAATGTACTTGGTTTTAATGGGTTAAATACGGGTTTGTTTTGCGGGCTTGCAGAAACACCAAACCCTGGCATAAACAATAAACGACCTACGGAATCTGTGCGTAATTGTCCTAGCATTACGGGTGTGCCTTGGAAGTTTCCATTTAAGTTATAACTGGAATCGTTCATGCTTAAGCCTATAATTTTCTTTTCTCCTGGATCTATAGCTAAAGCTGCTCTGTCGCTGCCTTTAACATCTGGGTTTCTTAAGGGTACAGTTAAATCTACTGTTGCAGGAATATCCATTGCCGCATTAAACTCGTACCAAGCCGATTTTTTATTGGCAACATGTACAGACCATTCTACCTGTGTGTTTTCCGATTGTTGTACTTCGGCAACGACATTACCATCTTTATCATAACCATAGACTCTAAAACGGGCAGCTTGACGTTTTATAGCTCCTGTTTTATCTCGAGTAGCACCAAATGGTGTTGGTTCTGGATTAGAAACTTCTGGCCCTATATAATACTCTTTAGCACTATTACCTACACGAGCAATACCAATTCCTGGGTGAATACGTACATGTGTTATAGCATCTATTTGCTCTTTAGTTAAGGCTTTGGGTTGTTCTTCTGCCGGCTGTGGATTCACACCGCTAAATGGGCATTTGGGATTTTTTATTTCTGGTTTGCCAGGTGCTGTAGGTTCTTCTACTGGCTGCTGATTCATTTTGCGTCTATAATTTGCACTGGTTTGGTACACACGAACTCGGGCTTGTGCGACACTACTTTCTATAGCGGGTTTATTCTCTTCAGCTGTTCTACCAATATTAAAAGCTAACCAATCTCCATATATTTCCTGTTCTTGCTTAGTAATGTTTTGTTTTTTCATTTTTATAGTCGCTACTTTTACAGGAACGGCTTCTTTTTCATCCCATACTACAGTTGCTTTATCTAAAGGAAAATACTCGTCTATATAGGTTTGACTATACCCATCTTTTGTTGTTGGGCGTTTTTGTATATATATGTCTAAAGTGGCTGGGCCTTTTGCCATGCGACCAGCCAAATCTTTAGCTAAAAAGTCGGGATCGTTAATATCAGGTTCTTCAAAAAAGGTTGAGGTTCCTGGTCTTAAAATATATTTACAATAGCCGTCTCCTAGTTTAAAAGGAACGACACTCCAAAGTGAGGTCTCAAACACCGAACGAATAGGTTTTTCCATATCGTCTAGTAATTGATTGGTATTTGGTGCATTATCTTGTATCCATTCGTCTCCCCAACCTTCAAAACTGGCTTTGGTGAAGTTGCACATATCGCTAGCAGTGTCTACAAAAAAGTTAGGGACGTTTTGTAATAACAAATCGGCAGTATCCGATTTTTTTGTCTTTTTGCCTTTTTCTGCAGGCTCAGTACTGTCTACATTAAATATTTTTATGCCTATACCAATAGTACTTTTCCAATCAGGTCTTCCGTCTGCTAAATCTGAGGAGTAACGAACATATACAGGGTGTTTAGAAGGCTTTTTAAAAATACCATGTTTGTAACTATTACAAAGTTTATCGTTATCCAAAATGCTAATTTCTCCTTCTATAATACCATGTGTTCGTAAAAATACAGGGCGTCTTGCCGGGCATTGTCCTTCCATAACTACACGGCGTTCTTGCGTCATGGTGCAGAACATATGTTCTAAACAGTCTATAGGATCATCGCAACTGCAAGTGGTATTATAATACCTGGCGTCTTTTGGGGTAAGATCTCGATCTTTTTTACCATCTTCTCGTTGTTTGTCGTTGTAGAGGCTTTTCATAAGTATATTATTGGTTTCATTAGATTTTAAAATTAGCGATTTACCTACACAAATGAAATACGTATAAATACGTATTTTTTGTGTTTCTACTCTAAAAGGAAAGTGTCGGTTTTTGAGTGATATTAATTAAGTAAAACGATTTAAGGTCTTTAAATCAGTTAATTAATTGCTGTACAAAAAAGCAATAGGTTTTAGAGCGTTTTTTATGGCGTTGCTATAAAACGCGCAAACAGGAAGTGCTTTAAGAGTTTAATGTAAATGCTTAACTCCATCATTACCAAAGACAACGTTTCTAAACTCTCGCGGTTTTTTTATCATTAAGTAGTTTTAAACCGTTTCTTGATGCTATAATACCATCAAAAAATGTTTCTCTAGCATCATATTGTGCCTAGTTAGCGTAAGTTGTAATTAATATTAAATGATATGGTGTCTCTTTTGTAGCTTTGGTTTGTAGCATTTGGTAAGAGTAGATATAGCCTTTTTTATTGATTCGTCTCGTAAAGTTTTCCAATTGTTTTCGTAATAAAATAACACTTCTGCAGTATTGTCATTTACAATTTCTATAAAGTCGAAACTAGATATTTTTTTATCTTGCTTTGCTATACTTAATAAAGAAACACAACAGAGTAGTATTACTATATAGTACTTTATGAGATTTAGTGTTTGTTATTTGCGCGTGTAGAGTGAAGCATTTGTAAGCGCCAGCCTGCTTTGGTTTTTATAGCTGTAGCACTTTCTAGCCAATATATTTTACCTGTTTCTTTACCATCTAGTGTCCAATGTGCAAAATTATGGTAGGCTAACCAAGCCATATTACCTTCTATATTTACACTTATAAACTCAAAACGATTGTGGCGTTTTTGTAATGGCGTTTGTGTTTTTGCACGTTTTGTATAATCGGCAATCATTTGGTTAGTCCATACTTCGCCGTGTTCTAATAATATAAAATCGTCGGTGTGATAGTCTTTTATTTTGTTTGCATCTAAACCCGCCCAAACGTCATCAAAAGATCCTGTTATTAATGCTTTTACTTGATCTTTGTCTGTAGTGTTTTGTGCTAAGGTTGCTATTGAAAAGATCAATGTTAATAGTAATAGAGTGATGTGTTTCATTTTGTTTTTATTGATTACGTATTAAAGATAATAAATATTAAAATAAAGCACTAAAGCTTCTTAAGGTGAATACGAAAGGAAATTAATTTTTAATATTCTTTTCTTGGTCTTTTTCTATATTCAATTAAAATGTTTTTTTTATCAAGTTGAGTTAAGCTAAAATTAGTTTTGTCTTCTGCTGAAAAAAGAGGAGCGCTATCGTCGATCATTAAAACATTTTGGATAAGGTATTTTCCTATATCTATATCCCATCCTAAACAGCTTGATTGATAGTTTATAAGAGAAGTAGTGTCTCTAATAGCTTTTAAGATTAACTCTGTTCTTTGTGTAAAGTTACGTTTCTTAAAAGACCTTCATATGCAATAGCTTTTACATTTCCATTTGGGAATTCAGTAAGTTTTTGTAGTTCATAATTTGTTGCATTTTTCATTATCCATTTTCTTCTGTCTACTTCATTTTTTGTTGAAATTCCCATTCTGCCAACTCCACTGGTAATGCCTCGTGATTCTGAAACTTGTATAGAATCTTTTATCTCTGTTCTTATCTCGGTCCAATTATAAAACTGTTTTGGCTCATGATTTGTAATAATTACTGTAACGATCCCTATTAAAACTATTGTTAGAATAGGAAATAGAATTGAGAATGTACTTTTTTGATTATGCTTAATTTGCTTCTTCATATTGTGGTTGATGGTGTCAATTATTATACCACATTAATCAAGTATTTACCTAATTGATATTGTTTTTATTATTTTTTTATGTGTTAATTGGGGTGTAGGTTTTCCGTAAAGCAGTTGGGACGTTTATTACGAGCCAACAAATTACAGTAAATAGCAAACAAAAAAATACGTAGAACTACGTATTTTTTTATCAGTTATGTTAAGCAAATCTTTATATTATTCAATATAAATTTTGCTATAATAATCGGGTAAATGTTCTTTTAAAATAGCATCTATTGCAAAAGCATTTTTACGATACATAAAGGGACGTCTTGGGTAAATACGGTCGTTAGCCCAAAACTCGCTCCAGCCAATCGTAGAGCGTATAAAGTCTATAGTAAAATAGTCTTCTTTAGCTTTAGGGAAACTATTTTCTATTTCTAAACAACCATTAATACAAATATCTACATACGATTGTACTATAGGAAATGTTTTTGAAGGGTAAACAGTTGGTGGAGGGACAACATTAGGAAAATCGTTAACATAAATCCAAACCGTATCTTCTGGTTCTGTAACTTGATAATACTCTTCGCAATGTTCTACTTTTTTCCTAATGTATCCCATTTCTCTTTCGTCTGTTGCTTTTAATTCTGCTTCGGTGACTTCGTAAATAACACCGTTAACGTGTGTAGCTTTGTCAGGGAAACAACCTAAATAAGTTGGCGAAATACTGGCTAATGTTTCTGGCATTTGCGCATACCAACCACGTTGAAATCCGTGAGCAATAGCAGGAAAAGCTACTTTAGCCATAGGAGCGGCAAGTAATCTAGATTCTGTTTCTATTAAAGAGCCGTAACCAAAAATATAATGTTTCATAATTATTGTACTTTATTTTATTGCATTAAAAGTAAATAAATAAGAAGGATAAGAAACACGTGTTTTTACCTGTTTTGCAGTTAAATGTTTAGTGTTATAACTTAACAATTTTACCAGAAGTTAGAGTACGATTTTTAGCGGTAGTTATGCTATAAAAATACAAGCCTGGTGTTAGTTTAGCTATACTAATAGGTAATGTTGTATTTAGCTCAAAATTTAAATGCTTATAAAGCGCAACGTGTCTGCCTCTACCATCTACTATTTTTAGAGATATATTGGTGTAGTTATCGTTAACCATAGGTGTTAATTTTAAATTAATGGTATCCTGTGCAGGATTAGGAAATAGGCTAAAATGTATGTTATTGTTAAACTCTGGTACGCTAAGCCCAGTACCTTCAATAAGTGCATGAATGGTGTTAATGGAAATGTTGTTAAATGTTTCTACTGTACCTATTGGCCAGGTAATCTCTAATTCATCTATAATAGTAGCATTGCCTAAACCAAAATGTACAGCATAACTATTTTGACTATTATAACCTGAGGATGCAGTGATTTTTCTAGTTTGCCATATTGTATTACCGTTTATAGTTGCTTTAAGTCTTATTTTAGTACCCACAGCCGAGGTATTAGAATTTGTTCCTGTACAATTAAATTTAACCCAATTATTACCAGTTCCTGTGTTTTTAAATAAACTATTGTTTTGACTTTCATTTAGTGTGTTTGCCAAAACTAAGTCTAGCCAACCATCGTTATTATAATCTCCAAAAGCACAACCAAAAGTCCAACCGTTTTGTGTTGCTAAAACGCTAGATGTATCTTGAGTAAAATTACCTGTGCCATCGTTTATATATACAAAATTATTAGTCTGGCTTGCTAAAAAGGCATTGCATACAAAAAGGTCTAAATCGCCATCATTATCTATATCTGCAAACGAAGAACCAAACGAATGACCGCCACCAGTTGCAATAACCGATGAGGTTTGCTCTGTAAACGTACCACCATTATTAATAAATAATTGGTTGTTTTGATTTTGCCAATTGGCAACGAATAAATCAAAGTCCCCATCATTATCTATATCTGCCCAAGAACTACCTCCAGAGTTTTTCATATCTTGAACGATAGATAAATCTGTTATTTGCGTAAAGTTATTTGGACCATCATTTCTAAATAATGAATTTTTGGTGTTATTCTCATTGGTTAAAAATATGTCGCAGTCTCCATCATTATCATAATCTATCCAGTCTACCGAGCGTGTTCCTAAAACTTCAGAAGTAATAGGTAAATTAGTAATAGGACTAAATGTGCCATCGGTTTGATTTTCGAAATAACGATTTGCAGCAGCCCCTAAACTATTAGTAAAATAAAGGTCTAAAAACTGATCGTTATTAACATCTATCCATGTTGCCATTTCAGAAAAAGTATATAAATTGGCAATAGGAGTATCGGGTTCGTTAGTAAAAGTGCCATCGCCGTTATTTCTATAAAAGAAATTTTTACCAGCAATTCCAGAAGCCCAGGTAACAACAAAGACATCTAAATCGCCATCGTTATCTACATCGGCAAAACTAGTACCGTCCGAGCTACTACCATCCATAACAATATCATCATTAGTAACAGTAGTAAAAGTGTCATCACCATTATTGATGTATAGCATATTGTTTTGCCCTCCAGAAGGACCATTAGAGATAAAAATATCATCCCATCCATCACCATTAACATCAATAAAATTCGCACTTCTTGATCCTGACGGTGTAGTGGTAAGGTCTGTAATGTTTGTAGCTTCAAAAGATTGAGATACTACAGTAAAACTAAGGCCTACGCCTAGTAAACTAAAAAGTAAAGTTGTTTTCATATAAAAAATGTTTTTATCAAAGTTACTTTTTGGTTAAGCTGTAAAACCTAATCATGAGCTCACTTCCTATAAAGTTGTTATGAATGACTAAATACGTGATGTGAATGTCTTTCATGATGATTTGATGGTGTATAAAACTAAGCGGTTGCTTATTTATTTTTAGTAATTTTAACCAAAAGATATATATGAAAATAACCTGTTTAATTATAGACGATGAGCCACTAGCAAGGCAACGGGTATTAAATTTAACTAAAGATATTGTAGAATTAAAGGTGTTGGGTGAAGCTAAAACAGGTAAGATGGCTATAGAGATGATTCGTGAGCTAAAGCCAGAACTTATTTTTTTAGATATCCAGATGAAAGATATTTCTGGTTTTGATGTTTTGCACGAATTAACAGTAAAACCACCTTTTGTGGTATTTGTTACAGCTTTTAATCATTATGCAGTAAAAGCTTTTGATGTATTGGCGTTTGACTATCTATTAAAACCTTTTAAAAAAGAACGTTTTGTGTCATGTGTAAATAGGATTATTAAACAACGAAAACAAGGTGATAATAACGATTTTAATAAGACGTTAAACAGTTTATTAAAACAAGTGAGTAATACTCCTAAAAAGCAAGATTATTTTAAAAATAAGTTGCCCGTAAAAACGGGCAAAACCATTTCATTTATAGAAACCGAACAAATAAAATATATAGAAGCTTCGGGAAGTTATATAGATATACAAACGTCTGATAAAACGCATGTTTTAAGGCAGTCCTTAAGTCATATTTTATTAGATATTAAAAGTCCTAGTTTTATTCGTGTACATCGCTCTACAGTAATTAATTTAAATTTTTTAGATAAACTAATACATTCCGATTATGGAGAGATAGATGTAAAAATGAAAGACGGTAAACGGTTTAGAGTGAGCCAGAGTTATAAAAAAGAATTTTTAGAAATTATAGGAGGATAATGAAACTTAAACACATAATAGATCCTAGATTATTAAAATACATAGCTTTATTTTATACGTTTACAGTTTTAATAGGTTTAATACGAAAGGTCTATTTAAAATCTACAGGATTATATTACAAAACCATAAGTTGGTTAGGTTTATTTACCTACGATATTATATTAGATTGGCTTATTGTTATTGTGTTCATGATATTAATGAGCCGTCTTATAAAACGAATGTTCGAAAAACAACTAAGCTGGACTCGCATAATACTAGTGCATTTGTTTTTCTCATTTTTTATGGGCTATTTTATATTCTTTATATCTGGATTAATTGTTGTTTTAATTAATGGGGCTCCATTAATATCCATTTTAGACAACCTTTCGCTACAACATTTTATGAGTGTTGTGCATTTAAACTTCTTGGTGTATTTTTCTTTGATAGGTATTATAACAGTATATTTTTATACCAATAAAATTAAAAATATAGAGCTTCAAAAATCGCAATTAGAGACGCAACTAGCAACAACAAAATTAAACATGTTGAAATCGCAGTTACATCCGCATTTCATGTTTAATACGCTTAATAGCATATCGTCGTTAATGGAGGTAGATGTAGAACGTTCTCAGAATCTTATTGCAGATTTTGGAGATTTGTTTAGAGAGTTTATTGCTTATAATGAAACCCACATGATTCCATTAAAAAAATCGCTAGGGCTTTTAGATAAATACATGGATATTATATCTGTACGGTTTTCAGATCATTTAACGTTTACTAAAACTATACAGGAAGGTGCTGAAAATTATTTGGTGCCTAGTTTATTGATGCAGCCTATAATAGAAAATGCAATAAAACATGGCTATGATTATAATATTACAGAATTAGAAATTAAGCTGTGTGTATATAAAACAGAAAATGACCTTACTATAGAAATAGTAAATAATGGAACGCCTTTAGAAGCAAGTTTTGGTGAGCTAATAGAAAAAGGGACTGGTTTAAAAATGACCTATGAGCGCTTAAAAACATTATTTGAAAATGACTTTAAATTTAATCTAGAAAATGGAAGGGATGGAATGGTAATATCTAAAATTACATTTCCTGTGACCTAGCGATTTATAAGCTAGTTACAATTCAGCTATAAAAAATGACAATTCAGTAATACACTTTTTTTAAGGACGCTATTCTAGTAGATATTTGCAGTGTAACTAAAACAAATATAATATTATGTATAGAATAGCTTTTTTTATTGTGTTTATGATTGCTTCATATTTACCAGCACAAACTAATTACGAAAAAGGAATGCAAAAAGCATTCGATTTATGGGAAGCACAAAAAACAGATGACGCTGTTAACTTATTTGAGCGAATATCTAGTGCCGAAAAGGATAATTGGCTGCCACCTTATTATGCAGCAGAAGTACTTATTTTAAATGGTTTTACCATTTTAAATGAAAAAGAAAAGTTAGAGGAGCAGTTAAAACGAGCTCAAGTTTTTTTAGATGATGCAACTGCAATATCTAAAGATAATCCAGAGATTATGGTATTACAAGCTTTATTGTACACAGTATATGTAGCAAGTGATGGAGCTAAGTATGGCATGTTATTATCTGGTAAAATTGCTAATATATATGCAACTGCCTATAAGATAAGTCCTCAAAACCCAAGAGTTGTATTAAACAAAGCAGAGTGGGATATGGGGGCAGCAAAATATTTTGGACAAGACATTGCTCCATTCTGTAAAGATATAGAGAAAGCTGTAGAACTTTTTGCTAACTTTAAACCCGAAACGTCATTTCACCCAAATTGGGGGAAAGAGCGTGCAGAAGAAGTATTAAAAACATGTAAAGCTAACTAAATGTTACAATTTTTTAAAGACCTGGGTAGAGCGTTTTTTATTGGTATGATTGTGTTCTTAATTAGAGGGCTCATCATGTATATTAATGATGTAAATATAGAAATGGATGAGAATTTTTATCTAGATTTTGTTTACAATCAAATGTATGCCATCGTATTATATATGGCTAATGCTTACGTACTATCTTATTTATTGAGACATTATAAAAACAGGCTCTTTGAAATTAAATATTTATTATTAGCTGCGTTGTTATCTATTATTATTTCTGTAGTAGCCATTTTTATAATGCGTTATTTGATAAAAGTTTTTGTATATGGAACGCCAACTGTCGAGTTTATTGCTAATGAAAAAGTACTACACTATTGGTTTTCGTTAACCATATCTGTAACAGTAACTGCAGCCTTCTATATATTTTATTACTATAAATCTAGACAAGAAAATAAAGTAAAGGAGCAAAAAGTTATAGCAGGTACTGCAAGTGCCAAGTTTGACGCGTTAAAAAATCAATTAGACCCACATTTTCTATTTAATAGTTTAAATGTTTTAACAAGTTTAATTGATGAGCATCCTGAAAATGCGCAGAAGTTTACTACAAGTTTATCTAAAGTATATCGTTATGTTTTAGAACAAAAAAACAAAGATTTAGTAACTGTAGATGAAGAATTAAAGTTTGCAAAAACATATATGTCTTTATTAAAAATGCGTTTTGAAGATAGTATTATTTTTAATATTCCTGAGCATTCTAAGGACCCGGAAAGTAAAGTAGTGCCATTATCCTTACAATTACTATTAGAGAATGCTGTAAAGCACAATATAGTTACTTCTAGTAAGCCTTTACACATAAAAATATATGAAGATAAAGGTATGTTAGTAGTAGAAAACAACTTGCAAGCTAAACAAGTCCTTAAAAAGAGCAGCGGAGTAGGACTTAGTAATATTAAACAACGCTATCAATTATTAACAAACAGACAAGTAAGTATAAGTGATAATAAAGCAAACTTTAAAGTAGCTATTCCTATGCTTACCAAACAAATAAAAATGATGAAACAACAAATAGAAAAGGAATTTGATGATACGTATGTAAGAGCTCGTAAACATGTAGAAGAATTAAAAGGTTTTTATTATAATTTAATAGCCTATTGTTTAATAATACCATTTTTAATATTTATTAACTATAGAACGTATTGGGAGTTTAAATGGTTTTGGTTTTCTGCAGTAGGATGGGGAGTAGGTCTCGCCTTTCATGCCTATAAAGTATTTGTAAATGATGGTATTTTAGGCCAAAGTTGGGAGCACAGAAAAATCAAGCAGTTTATGGAAGAAGAAGAAAATAATCGTTGGAATTAAAAAATACAATTATGAAAAAATATAACATAGAACCTTACGAAAATGAAAGTTCTCAACAGTATTTTAAGAGAGAGGAGGCCTACATTAGAGCTAAAAAGAAGGTAGAGAAAATAGTAGGTTTTTATTGGCATTTGGCCTCTTATGTTATTGTAAATATCTTTATTATTGTTATGATAGCTAGGCATTCTGGGGAAGGTTTTTGGAGCTTTGGGACTTTTTCAACAGCATTTTTTTGGGGCATAGGATTAGCATTTCATGCCATTGGAGTGTTTGGAAAAAATTTTTTATTTAAAAAAGAATGGGAAGAACGAAAAATTGCTGAGTACATGGAAAAAGATAGAAAGCGTTGGGAATAATATTATAAAATTAGAACATATAAAATAGTAAGAATACCTTTAGTAATAAGTGTGTTATACTTGTAATTATAGAAGGTAAATAATATAACTTAAGTTAAATAAACTGGATAGAAGTATATAATGAAAGTAATTATAATAGAAGACGAAAAACCATCAGCAAGACGATTACAGAGAATGTTACAAGCTATAAATATGGAAGCAGATACATTATTACATTCTGTAGAAGAGTCAGTAGAGTGGTTTAGAAACAATGAACATCCCGATTTGATTTTTTTAGATATACAGCTAAGCGATGGTTTATCTTTCGAAATTTTTGATGAGGTAGAGGTGCAGTCAGCTATAATATTTACTACAGCGTACGATGAATATGCTTTACAAGCTTTTAAGTTAAATAGTATTGATTATCTATTAAAACCTATAGACGATGATGACTTAGAAGCGGCAGTTTCTAAATTTAAAACTAGACTACCACAGAAACAAAGCGTTACTTTAGATTTTAATGATATTAAAAAGCTGCTTATTAATCCTATAGAGCGTGAATATAAAAAGCGATTTTCGGTAAAAGTAGGGCAACATTTAAAATTAATTAATATAGACGAAATAGAGTGTTTTTATAGTGAAAACAAAGGTACTTATTTATATACAAAAGAAGGAAGAAGCTATTTGTTAGATACTACTTTAGATCAGTTAGAAAAAGAATTAGAACCACAAACCTTTTTTAGAATTAATCGTAAGTTTTTTGTTAATATCCAAGCTATTAAAGATATGGTTAGTTATACAAATTCGCGATTACAAATAAAGTTAAATACATATAACGAACAGGAAGTTATTGTAGCAAGAGAACGTGTAAAAGATTTTAAACAGTGGTTAGAATAAAAAAGGCACCTGATAAAAGTTTCAAGTGACCCTTCAAGTTTTAATATATAGTAATTAATTAACAACTAAAAGTTTAGACATACAAAAAACAAGAGTTTTTATTTTATAATAGTGTTTAAAGAGAAGGTTTATGTTGCTTTTTGGAAGTAAATAACATAAAAATATTAATCCTCGATTCTATTGTCATCAAAACCAGAAGGTAACAGTTTTGGAATGAATTTAATAACTAGCGGTAATAATAAAGCGCCACCAGGCAATATAAAAATAGCTAAACTAGGTATAGATTTAAAAATATCTAATAATTGTTCCTGTACTTGTTTTTGTTCATCGGTAGTTAAATCTCTAACTGTAGATTGAGTAATTAAAAACATTAATTCTTTACTCTGTTGTAATTCTTTTAATAAACGTTTACTATTTCTAAAGATAACTTTACTTACCATTTTACTAGAATTGTCGTAAAAAGTTTTTACAATGTTTTTAGAACCTAACAGAACAATATCCTTTTCGTGCTCTTCAAAGAAGTTATGTATTGCTTTAATGGAAAACTCTATATGGTGTTGAGAAAGATTTAAATCTTGCCCTAATTGAACTAAAAAATAGAGCTCTTTGTCATCAATTATTTGATCGCTCCAAGTTGACATACACACCAAATCTATTATATAATGAGTGTCTAAATCTGTTTTTAGAAGAGAAATAGCTTCAGTATAATTTAATTTATCTTGGTTTTGGTAGCGAAGCGATTGCTCAAAAAAGTCAATTAAGCTGTCATCATATTTTGTTTTTTCAATTTTAGAATTTAAAGTATTTAATACAATAGTCTCTATTACAGCTTCTTTTTGCTGAATATCTTTTTCAGAAATTGATCCTGTACTTAAAAATGTTTTAAAAGCCAGAATATCTATAAATAAAAGCGCATTAGTAATAAAGTAATTAAAACTTTTATCAATTAAATTATCATCAATTTGAATACGCTTGTGAATTATTTTTTCTAATAATGAAGCATCTTTTTTCTGTCCTAGTATGTCTGATAAAAACGAAGTCCTATAGGCATTTATTTTAGTATAAAAAGTAATTGCATTTTCTATAAAATCTTCTGGATTATTGGTTTCATTATGGCTAATGTATAATGTAATAACATGGTTTATTTTACAAATTTCTTCTGGAGTAAAATCCGATATATCTATAAAATTATTAACAACACATGTATTACTTCCATAAATGTAACCAGAATGTCTTAATCCATTATACAGTTCCATTACTGTAGAAGGAAGTACAAGGGAGTTAAGTGTTTTTAGAAGCTTTTTTATCCAGCCACTGGCAGATGCATTCACGGTTTCTTTTTTTAGAAAAACAAAGTTAACTTTTTTAAAGAAGTAAAACTTGATTTTGTGTTACCATAGTTAAAATAAACTATGCCAGTATTGCTTTTATAAGAACTAAAAAAAGCTACAATTAAGTAGCTTTTTAATTTATTTTCATGGATATTATTTTATAACACCACCACAACTTACACGACTACCAGCTGCTCCACTTGGTTGAGACGTAAAGTCGTCTGAACCTTTATGTACAATAACGGCTTTTCCTAGAATATCCTTTTTAGGATCTCCACAACCAATGCACCATTCGTCTGTAGAAAATTTAGCTTTTCCATTCCCTTTTGCATCTGCTGTAAAATTACCAATATCTCCTTTATGATACCCTGAAGTATTTCCCCATTGTCCATGAGGCTGTGCTGTAGGATTCCAGTGTCCTCCTGTAGATTTGCCATTTGCTGAAGAGCAATCTGCCTTTTCATGTAAATGTAAAGCATGCATACCAGCATTTAAACCAGTAAATTTGGCTAGCATACTAACAGTATTGCCGTGTTGAGAAAAAACAACTTCTCCCGAAACTTTACTATCACTTTTTGGCATCATTGGAACGTTAACAGTAACAGTTTTAACTTCTGTTTTAGATTCTGTATTTACTTTAGGGGTTTCTTTCGTTGGTTCTAGAACATTTACGGGTTCTTTAGTTTCTTTTTTACAACTAATAATCGTTACTAAAGTTAATGTTAGTAAGGCTATAAATACTTTTTTCATTATACTATTTTCTCAAGAAGGTATTAACTTCAATGGCTATATCATCCCATGTTTTGCTAACACCGTCTTCCCCCTTATGTAAATCAAAGCAAATTTTATTTAAAGATTCTAAAGCTCCTAATGCATCCCAGTCTTTTAGTAGCATCGTACCTTTCATGCTTACACGTCTTTCATCTGTAATTTCAACATCTAAAGGTAAGTCGTTTGTAACGCCATTCATTGTTAAAGACGCTACATATTTACCATCATTATACTTAATTGTACCTTTAATTAAATCGGTGTCTAACATGGCACCAAAGAAAGATTCTTTAATTTTAGCATCTCTTCCTTCATCTTTAGTAAATAAACTGCTAATAGGTATAGAGAAGTTTAAATTGTTTAATGCTTCTTCTGGAGTAGCTCCTGTTTTATTATCGAATTTTAAGGTTTTAAATTCTCCTCCAACACCTTTTTTTGCTGTTGTTTTATATGCTGTCCATTTTACAGAAGTAGCTTCAGATTTTACAACAAATTTCTCTGTTACTTTAACTTCTGTTTCAGGTTCTTTTTTAGTTTCTTCTTTACAACTTACAGCAAAAGCTAGGGAGAGTGCCAATATAAATAAGGTTGCTTTTTTCATGATTTTTTATTTTTGGTTTATTTAGTTCGAAGTTAAGTAGATATTTATGCTTTTGCAAGAAACGACGACTAATTAGCTTTTAAAATTAGTTTTAAATCATGAATACCACGTTTTAAGTTTTCGGTCATTATAATAGATTTATCTACTTGGGTTTGTATGTTTTTATAACGCTTAATAGCATAAATAATACTACGTTGTTTCCCTGCTGTAAAACTTTCAAAAATGGAGAAGGCTTTATAAGCACTTAATAGTACCGCTTCTAAAGCTTCGGGCATGTCTACATCATATTTAGAAGTGACCTCACAAATAATTGCATGGAAAACGAATCTCCAAACTCAATTTGTAACTCTTTCTGTTTAGCATTACTAAAATAGATACGACAAAGCCCAGTTTTTTCGTTTTTTAAAGCAGCATAGAAATTCAAAGTGTTGTTTTATGAAAGGCTTTTACTTTGATGCGCCTCAGTTTAGCGTTTAAAAATAATGTTGCTATACGGTTAGGTATAACGACACTATTTTTATCGGTTAATGTTATATTGAACAATTCACTTTTCATAAAGAAAACTATTTAATCTAAGCTAAACGTTTTAGTCTTTTTAAATTCTGAAGTTTCTAAGGCTTCAATAGTAGAACGATATGGTTTCCAATTGTTATTTAAAAAGGTATTGACTTCATTTAAAAAGTCATTTAAGCTTTCTTTAGCATGTTGTATTAATGTGGTTTCTGTTTTAGAAATACCATTTTGTCTTGAACGAACATAACTTCTTGCTTTGCTAATTCTAGAGCTAACTGTTGGTAATGGACTTCTGGTAATACCTTGACGTTTGTCTACTTTTCCAAAGTATAGCGCCATAATGGTATCTATTTTTTTAACCATGTCTTTAGAGGCTTTTATTTCGGCTTTATACTTTTTACTATCTAAGTTCTTTAATCGTTTTTGGTAGCTAGATGCTGTCGTCTTACTTTCAGCTAATTGTTTAACTGCATCTGCTGCAGTTTCCTGCATGTTTTCCATGTCTTTTAATGTCGCATAAACGGCATTAGTATTTGCAGATGATACTTCTAATCTAGGATCATTTTCTATACTAATTTTAGATTCTGTAGTTTGATCTCCATATTTCATAACCACACGATAAGTTCCCGATTTTACAGAAACGCCACTTGGCTCCCTTGTATTTTTTCTAAGACTTTTTGAGGCACGTTTCACACCTTTTTCTCTCATGTACCAAGTCCATTTATGGATTCCTGTTTCTTTAGGAGCTTTACGTTTTATAGTACGAATTAAACGGTCGTTATCGTAAACCTTCATAGTAATAGAATCCCATTTTGCTATATTCTTATCTGTTTCTGTAGAATCTTCGACTTCTGTTTTCTTTTTCTCTTTTTTGTTATTGATTTTAGATTTGTCAGATTTTTTTACTTTTAAGTAGTAAGTTAATCTTGCACCTCCTCCACGATTTTGTCCATGATACATGGCATCGCCACCAAAACGACTTCCTGTTGGTTGCGCATAAGCTGCTTTATAAGCTATAGGAGGAGTAAATAGTTCTATATTTTTATTTAATACTTGTTTGTTTTTAGCAATAGCGCGTAACGGACGAATATCATCTAATATCCAAGCTGCACGACCAAATGTACCAATTACTAAATCGTGTTCTCTAGGTTGTATTACTAAATCTTTTACAGGAACTGTTGGGAAACCTTCTGTCCATTTAGTCCATTTTTCTCCAGCGTTTGTAGAAATGTATAAACCATCATCTGTACCTAAAAATAATAAGTTTGGTTCTTCAATATCTTCAACAATACACAAAGCATAGCTTTTTACATCGTTTGCATCTACGATGCGTTGCCATGTTTTTCCGTAATTTGTTGTTCTATAAGCATACGGTGTATAATTAAAACGGCGATAATCGTTAGCGACTAAAAGTGCCTCACCTTTGTTTTTGTTAGATGCTTTTATTTGTACTATCCAGCTTCCGGTTGGTAATTCTTTTATATTTTTTGAAACATCTGTCCATGAATTGCCTCCATTTTGTGTAATATGTACACGTCCATCATCTGTACCAACCCATAACATATTTTGCTCAAGGGGAGAAGGTTCTATTACTAAAATAGTACAGTGATTTTCTGCACCTGTAGCATCTATTGTTAATCCGCCGCTATCCCGCTGTTTTTGCTTTTCTGGATTATTAGTTGTTAAATCTGGAGAAATAATATCCCATGTATTACCCTTATCAGTCGATTTATGTACAAACTGACTTCCAAAGTAAACAGTACTATTATTAAAAGGATCTAGATTTATAGCAGCATTCCAATTAAAACGTAATAAAGTATCTGGATCTGGATGTGTTGGTTGTACATTATAATTATTTCCTGTTTGCCAATCGTAACGACTTACATAGCCTTGTTGACTCATTGTCCAACCATATCTAGAATTGTCTCTATCTGCAATAACATCGAAACCATCACCAAAAGAAATTTCTTGCCAGTATGAGTTTCTAATACCTTGACTACGCCATACATATGCAGGGCCTCTCCAAGAACCATTGTCTTGCATTCCTCCATATACATTATAAGGAATCTCGTTATCTACGTTTATGTGATAAAATTGAGCAACAGGTAAGTTTCCAACAAAACGCCAGTGTTTACCTCCATCTTTGGTAATGTTTAAACCTCCATCGTTACCATCTATCATGAAATTACCATTTTCTGGGTGTATCCACCATGCATGATGATCTGGGTGTATTCCATTACTAACACCATAGGCAGGCATTAATTGAGAGAAGTTTTTTCCTCCATCTTCACTTACATTTACATACGTAAATACAGAGTATACTCTATTTTCATTTTGCGGATCTACATAAATTTCAGAATAGTAAAAAGGTCTGTTTCCTATATCACTTTTATCATTAATTTTGCGCCATTTAAAGCCACCGTCTTCACTTTTGTATAGAGCATTCTTTTTAGCTTCTATTAAAGCATAAATAACATTAGGTTTATTTCTTGCTATAGCAACTCCAATACGTCCTAAATTTCCTTTTGGCAAGCCATCTTTATCTGTAACTTTTTTCCAAGTTTCACCACCGTCATGTGTAATATGTATCCCTGATCCTTCACCTCCAGAATTAAAAAACCAAGGTTCACGTTTGTGTTCCCATAATGTTGCAATTAATTTATTAGGGTTGGTAGGATCCATGACTAAATCTGCCGCACCAGTTTTTATATTAGCAAATAATATTTTACTCCATGTTTTTCCGCCATTTGTAGTTTTAAATACTCCACGTTCTGGATGTTCTCCCCAAGGAGAACCTATAGCAGCTACATAGACTATGTTAGGATTTATTGGGTCTATAACTATACGGTGAATATGACGTGTTTTTTCTAAGCCCATAGACAACCAGTTTTTACCGCTATCTAGAGATTTGTATATTCCATAACCTCCGTTTAAACTATTTCTAGGGTTTCCTTCTCCAGTACCTGCCCATATAACGCTTGGGTTAGATTGTTGAATGGCAACAGCCCCAATAGAAGCTGTAACTTCTTTTTCAAAAATAGGTTCCCATTTTATACCTCCTGAGGTAGATTTCCATAAGCCACCTGAAGCTGTTCCTACATACATGATATCTGGATTACTATGTATAGCATCTATAGCTGTGACACGACCAGACATACCGCCAGGGCCTATATTTCTGGGTTTCATGTTTTTTACTAAATCCATAGAGAAATCTTGCGCGGATATAGTAAATACAAAAAGTAAACATAAAGAGGATAAAAAATGCTTCATTTAATGGTGAAATTAGTTAGGAACTAAAAGTACTAAAACCATTAAACATAAATCTTAAAGAGATGTTAATATAAAACCATAACTAACCGATAATATTAAGTTTGTAATTTTTTTTATGTTAAAAATTAAGATAAAAAACCACTACACATTTAATAATATATAGCGGTTTAAAGATTTAATATTAGTTAATAATATTATTATCTATAAGTGTTTGTCTTGAATTTGTTGGAGTTTGAGTATAGGTACCTGTTGTATTATTATGTGCAAAATAACCAGATTCATTAGCATATCTTGAGTTACAAGTTTCGTTGTAGTTTGGATTAGCATCTGGTGTCCCGAAATTACCATAATAATGAATGCCGTTTTTTATACATATTACTGTAAATCCATAACAATCAGAATTACTTCCAAACATAGTTGTACCACTAGTACTGTTTATGTTATCTATAAATGATGCTCCTAGCATTCCCAAATAAGTTGGATTATATGGCCATGAAGCTGACCCTCCTACATTATTTCCATTTTCGTCTACTAATCGAAAAGACCAATTAGTAGAGTTTTGAGTACAGTTTGGCTCTACTCCGTTACTAGTAGGACAAGATATAGCTACTATTGTATAGTTGGCTGGAGCATCAGCCTGAGTAATTGTTTTAGACATGCAGCAACTAGCAGAAGCAGCATCTTTAATAAGTGAAACATTTAATGCTATTTCTCCACTAGTATAGTTTACGGTAATACTTGATGTTCCGTTACCAGATATTATTTGTAAGCCACTATTATTACTTGTAGACCAAACATAGGTGTATCCAGAAGGTAAAGGCCCTAATGTATTTGTAATGTTATAATTAACATTAGTACTAAAAGCATCTAATACGGCTGGTCCATTGATTGTTAATGTTGTACATATATCGAACTCTTTAATTATTTTTTGACCTTGTGCAGTGCTATTTATTGAGACTGTAAAAGCAAGTACTATTAGGAACAGTTTTATATATTTTTTCATGATGTTTTTTATTTAGATTTAGTAATGATTCTTTTCTGTGAACGTAGCTGGTTATTAACATAAAATGAGATAAAGTAAATGTTGTTAAGCGGTAGATTTGCTTTGTTTATAGTTGTACTGTATTCTCCTTTTATGGTTTCATTATTTGTTGGTATAAAAACTAAGCGTCCATAAATATCATGTACTTTAATACTAAGTTTGCTTCTCTTACTTCGTAATTTTACATTTATAGTTGCTTCATCTACGATAGGGTTTGGTGTTATTGAAAATTGTTCTTTACTTGCTTTTTTTATAAATAGATCATCAATGAATGGCCCTCCAGAACTTCCTACTTCTCCTGTAGTACCTTGATTGCATGTACTTGTAGAATAGCTTTCATAATAAAACGTTCTTTCATCTGTTAATCCATTAGAGCATGTTTTTTTAATTTTACAAAACACAGTAAATCCAGCACCATTATCTGTTGGGTTTCCAATCATATAACTAGCATTAGCTCCAACCATAACATTAAAATGCTGTCCAGACCAAGTGTAGGTCGCTCCAGGTATATTAGGTACACTGAACCTCCAATATGGATGCATGTTTGTAACACATAAATGATTCTGAATGGTGTAATATCCTAAATTACATTGTGGTGCTGCTGGAACAGATACATTTTTATTACAACAATAGCTAGATTTTGTCATTCCCGTTGTATTACTATAGGCTACTAGGTATATTTTACCACTTGTTGATGATGTTCTTTCAACAACTACAGAAGGTCCTGTATTAGAACCATTAATGGTTAAACCACCTGTAGCAGACCAAAAATAATTGTCGGTATTTGTACTTGCTGTATAAGTGCCAATATCTCCTATGCTTAATATAGTTGGTCCATTAATACATTGTGCATAGATAGTACTTGTAAGCAGAAAGGTGAATAACAGTTTTAGATGTAAGAGTTTTTTCGTGCCTAATAGAATTGTTTTCATAGTTTAAATGTGTTTGTTAATTATTTATTTTGATTTTTTTCTTTATTTAGTAGTAGAATAAAAGCAGTAATACATTGACGTAAAGCTTTATTTTATAATACTTTTAATTCATGCTAAACAAATGTATATTTTAAAAAGGCAGAATAAAATGGCTAATGCTTTTTCGTAAGAGATAAGTATTTATTTATTGAGTTTAAACAAATAATCGTTTTTTCTATGTAGAGTTTAATTACTACAGATTTAAAAATTTAGAGAGAAACATATCTTTTTTACGTACAGATACAGGTACCTTTTTTCCATTTTTTAAAGTTATATAACCTGTTTTATCGTATGCATCTATATAATTAATATTTACGTAATAGGATTGATGTGTGCGTATAAATGTTTCTTTAGGTAAAGCATCTTCATATTCTTTTAACGGTTTAGAAGTCATATAAGAGTTACCATTGTTGAGGTAAAAAACAGTATATCCTTTATTAGAAGAGCAATACATTAATTCTTTTAAAAGCACTACTTGATAAGTGTCTCTAAGACTAAGTATTAATTTTTTACTTTCATTGTTTAAGATACGCTCAATCTGTGTTATTTGTTCTTCTTTTATATTAATGCTTGTTTTTAAAACCTTATTTAGTGCTATTTCTAGTTCTTCAATATCTACAGGTTTTAAAATATAATCTACGGCTCCTTTTTTTAAGGCTTGCAGTGCATATTCTTCATAAGCAGTGATGAATATAACTTTAAAGTTTAAATGATTGGTTTGCTCTAAAAAATCAAAAGCATTTCCGTCAGGAAGATTAATATCTAAAAAAATCAAATCGGGTTTGTAAGCTTTGGTAACTGTAATTGCTTCTTTTACAGTTTCGCATTCTCCAATAATTGTAATGTCTTTGTTTAGCATATTAATAAGAGAAACAAGACTCTTACGATTGTACAGTTCGTCTTCTATAATTAATGCCTTAATCATTGTTAATATTTTTATAAGGTAAAATTAATGTAACAATGGTACCTTGTTCGTTATTAATTTTTCGATCTATAATGCTCATGTTTGTATGTTGATTAAATTCTTTAGAAAACATTTGTAAACGCTCAGAAGTTATAGTAGTTGCTAACGATTCTTTTTGAGTTAAAATATTCTTTTTATAGTTATTTATTCCTACACCATTATCTGTTATTGAACATGTTAAATTCGCTTCTTTTAGTGTAATAACGATATGTATTTGTTTATCTGTTTTTTTATTTTTTAACCCATGTTCAATAGCATTTTCTATAAAAGGCTGAATTAGCATAGGTGGTATTAAAATTTTATTTTGATTAATGTTTGGAGCTATAGTTATAGTATAATTATAAGGAATTTCTGTTCTCATGTTTTGCAAATTTAAGTAGTGTTCTATAGCTGTTAGTTCATTTATTAAGAGTACTACTTTGTGTCTTGAGTTTTCAAGAGTTAATCGCAATAGTTTTGAAAAACCAAATAAGTATTTAATCGATTTTTTGTATTCTTTATTTAATATAATGCCTTGTAAAACAGATAAAGAGTTAAAAATAAAATGAGGTGTCATTTGAGAACGTAATAACTTTTGTTCTGTTAAAATGTTTTCTCTCTCTGCTTTTAAACTTCTTATTCGTAAGAAAAATATAATAAAACCTAAAAATATTATTAGCCCTAAAAAAACAATAATACCCCATAATTTTTGCTGTTTAGAAATGGCTATTTTTTTATCTTTAATTTTTACTTCTTCCTGTAAAGATATTTCTCTTTCTTTTGCAGAGAGAAGCTTTTTATTATACTTGTGTTCAGATTCTAATTGCGCAATTTTTTCTATGTTTTTCTTATTAAAAATACTATCATTTAGTTTTTTATATTCCAAATGATTTTCATAAGCTTTTCTGTAGTTTTTTGTGTCAGAATAGATGTTAGAAAGTAACTCACTAATATCTTTTTTATATTCTAGAAACTCATGTTTGTTGGCTATTTTTTGACTGCTTAATACATTGCTTAACGCCTTGTTATATTCTTTTCTTTTATAATGAATCGTGGCTATTTTTATATAAGAAAGTGAAGTGCTTGAGGGAGTGTTTTTTGTAATATTTATTTTTAGTGCTTTTTGATAATGTTTAAGAGCTAAAGTGTAGTTCTTATCTACTAAAAAGGCATCTCCTAAATTATTTAAAGAGGATGAAATGTGAGTATCATCTTTAATCTCCGTAAAAATTTCTAAGGCTTGTTTTAAAAAATCGATAGCTTTAATTGATTTGCCTTGTTTTGTATAAACAGTACCAATGCCCATTAAACAAAAAGCTACATCTCTTTGACCTCCATATTCTTTTTCTATTTCTAAGGACTTTTTATAATACTCTAATGCTTTTTCATAATTTTCATATCTCCTGTGGGCAAGACCAATATTGTATAATCCTGTAGAGGATTCTAATTTATTACCAGACTGCTCATGTACCATTACAGATTTTGTGAAATATTCAATAGCCTTAGGATAATTACTTCTCCTAAGGTAAATAACACCTATATTATTAGATATTTTAGAAATTTGGTATTTATTTTGGAGAACTTTCTCTAAATTTAGAGCTTTATTAAAATATTCTAATGCAGTATAAAAATCTCCTTTTACAGCATGAATCATTCCTACTTGATTTAAAGAGCTAGCCAACATAACATCATTATTTAGCTTTTTATTTATCTCGTGAGCTTTTTTATAATAGTCTTCCGCTAATGTATAATCTCCTTGAAAAAAATAAGAAGTGCCAAAACTAGAATAGCATTTAGAAATCCCTATTCTGTTATTTAAAGCTTCATAAATTGTTATTGATTTTTGAAGGTCTTTTTGTGCTTCTTCAAATTTTGAGAGTTTTATTAAAGCATCACCTCTTAGAAGTAAACTTTTAGCTTTCCCTTTTATATAATTTAATTTATCAGAAAGAAGTCTTGCTTCTTTAATATATTCTAAAGATTTTTCAGGAGTATTTTTAAGAGTATTAAAAGCAACTTCATTTAATAAATTTACTTTAGCAGAATCTTCTTTAGTATGTTTGTTTAGCTTTTCTAGAGAAGTAGTTTGAGTAAAACCAGTTAAAAAAAAGAGAAAAAGAGAGCAGGATAATAATGGTTTAACAATTTGTGGTTTCATTTTTTAATAGCTTATAACGAAGGTGAAATATAGGAAAATTAATACATCATAGTAGTAATATTACTAATTTATATGAAGAAATAAACCTATAGTTTTAGTTCCTAGTGGTTTGCTTGTTTTTTTGTAATTCGATTTTATGGAAATACAAGTAATAAGTGCTTTTTTGCAAGAATTTATACTCATAAATACCTGTTAATACCATTCGTTTTGAATTAAAAAGACGTATTTTTATATTAGTATGGAAAACAATATACAGAAAAGAAAAGGGTTCGTTTTTAAATCATATGAAGCCCCTTCTCAATCTCCTTTTGAGAAGTTGTTTGATATTTTCAAAGAGTTAATTACGCATACTTCTGGAGATTTTGATGAAGCTATAGATTGGCTTCGTGAGCTAGATAAAGAGTATAAATTAACAACTCCTGAATATACAATAGAGGATTTTATTGAAGACTTAAAAACTAAAGGATATATAAGAGAAGAAATAAGACCAGATGGAAAAGGTGGACTAGGAATTACTGCTAAAACCGAACGAGCAATTAGGCAATCGGCATTAGAGCAAATATTCGGGAATATAAAACGTAGTGGTTCTGGGCAGCATAAAAGTAAATCTCTAGGAATAGGAGATGAACATACTGGAGACTTTAGAAACTATCAATTTGGAGATGCATTAGATAAAGTTTCTATAACTGAAAGCTTGCGTAATGCACAGATAAATAATGGAATTAATAACTTTAATTTAACCGAAAACGATTTGGTGGTTGAAGAAACCATGCATAAATCGCAGATGAGCACGGTATTAATGATAGATATTAGCCATAGTATGATTCTTTATGGAGAAGACCGTATTACACCAGCCAAAAAAGTAGCTATGGCTTTAGCCGAGTTAATAACAACACGATACCCGAAAGATACATTAGATATTTTGGTGTTTGGGAATGATGCTTGGGCTATAAAAATTAAAGATTTACCGTACTTAAATGTAGGACCTTATCATACCAATACAGTTGCAGGATTACAATTGGCAATGGATTTATTACGACGCAAGCGCAATACCAATAAACAAATATTTATGATTACCGATGGCAAACCCAGTTGCTTGCGTTTGCCTGACGGAACCTATTATAAAGATAGTAATGGGCTAAACCCATACATAACCAATAAGTGTTATGCTATGGCACAACAAGCTAGAAAATTACATATACCAATAACCACTTTTATGATAGCGCAAGACCGTTATTTAATGCAGTTTGTACAAGAGTTTACTAGAGCGAACCAAGGTAAAGCCTTTTATACAGGGTTAAAAGGATTGGGGGAAATGATTTTTGAAGATTATGAAACCAATAGAAAAAAACGAATTAAAGGATAATAAAATTACGATTAATAAAAGAGATTAGCATAAGCGCATATATATGAAAATAGAAGCATTGAAGACATTAGGAGAATTAAAAAAAGAAGGTTATATAAGTAAACCTATAAAAGATGAATTAAGAGACAATTTAATTGAAAAAATAAAACAAAAAGAAACCACGTTCACAGGTGTACATGGTTATGAAAATACTGTAATACCAGAATTAGAACGAGCCATATTATCAAGACATAATATTAATCTTTTAGGGTTACGAGGACAAGCAAAAACAAGATTAGCACGCTTAATGTTGAATTTATTAGACGAATATATTCCTGTAGTTGAAGGGTCAGAAATTAATGACGATCCTTTAAATCCTATTTCTCGTTATGCAATTGAATTAATAAAAGAAAAAGGAGACAATACACCAATAATATGGTTGCATAGAAGCGAACGTTTTGCTGAAAAATTAGCCACTCCTGATGTAACTGTAGCTGATATTATAGGAGATGTAGACCCAATAAAAGCAGCCAATTTAAAGCTAAGTTATGCAGACGATCGTGTAATACACTACGGAATGATACCGAGAGCAAACCGCTGCATATTTGTAATTAACGAACTGCCAGATTTACAAGCTAGAATACAAGTCGCTTTATTTAATATTTTACAAGAAGGAGATATTCAAATTCGTGGTTTTAAATTACGTTTACCATTAGATATGCAATTTGTATTTACAGCAAACCCTGAAGATTATACTAATCGAGGAAGTATTGTAACGCCATTAAAAGATAGAATTGGCTCACAAATTTTAACACATTATCCGCAAGATATTGAAACTGCCAAAATAATAACAGAACAAGAAGCTAAACTAGATACTATACAACAAGACATTGTAACAATACCTGAGCTAGCAAAAGACCTATTAGAGCAAATAGTATTCGAAGCTAGAGAAAGCGAATATATAGATGCTAAAAGTGGAGTAAGTGCTAGATTAAGTATAACAGCATATCAAAACCTATTAAGTACAGCAGAACGTAGAGCTTTAAGAGTAGGGGACGAAAAAACTATGGTGCGTTTAAGTGATTTTGTAGGTGTTATTCCAGCTATTACAGGTAAGGTAGAATTGGTATACGAAGGAGAACAAGAAGGTGCTGCAAAAGTAGCACATCATTTAATAGGTCAAGCTGTGCAAAGTCTGTTCCCAGAGTTCTTTCCCAAAATTGAAAAATTAAAAAAGCAAGATGATGAAAGTCCATACGATAGTATTGTATCTTGGTTTTTTAATGGAGAAGGATTTGAGTTGCTAGACGATTTAAGAGACAAAGAATATAAAAATCTTTTAGATGCTATTTCTCCATTAGATGATTTACTAGGTAAGTACCAACCTAGGTTACTAAAAGAAGAAAGTTATTTTGTAAAAGAATTTGTATTGTGGGGCTTAGTACAGTTTAAACTGTTAAGTAAAAATCGTTTTACAGAAGGGACACAGTTTAAAGACCCTTATGGAAGTTTTGTAAGCGGCTTATAAACTATAGAATATATTTTATATGCAATGAAAAAAGACTAAAACTTTATTAAGTTCTAGTCTTTTTTATTTTCTTTTTTTGTAAGTTATACTAATTAAACTATCCTATGCAAAAGTTACAATTTAATCAACCAAGTTGGTAATAACCTGTATTTCATTATGTAATGTTTTGTGTACAGGACATTTATCTGCTATTTGTAAAATACGAGTAATTTGTTTGTTGTCTAAGTCGCCAGTTAGTTTTATCCCACGGTTAAAGGTGTCTATTTTAGCTGAGGTATTATCGCAATCTTCGCAGTCTGTAGCGTGAATTTTACCATAACTAGTATGTACTTCTACGTTTTGTAAATTCCAACCTTTACGCTTTACATACATTTGTATAGTCATTGCTGTACATGCAGAAAGCCCTGCAGAAACTAACTCGTATGGAGAAGGACCAAAATCGTTTCCGCCATAACTAGTAGGTTCATCTGCTGTTAAGAAGTGGTTGCCAACTTTCATTTGAGTAGTGAATCTATCTTCATTATTTAAGCTAGCAATGACTTGGTGTTTAGTTTTTAGTGTATCTGCATTGGTTTTATTTACATAACGATGCGCCCAATTAGCTATTACATTACCTACATAAATAGAATCATTAGCATTCATTAATAAATGATTGGCTCCATCTATAGAAACAAAACTTTTTGGATGACGAGCTGCAACATATATTTCCTCTGCATTTTTTATACCTACTGTAGCATCTTGAGGCGAGTGCATTACTAATAAAGCTTTACGTAAGTTTTTAGCAACTTCAGGAAGGGATTGTGCTTCAATATCGTCTAGAAATTGTTTTTTTATGGTAAAACTACGTCCACCAATATTTACAGAAGCTTTTCCTGTAGCTTTTATGTCTTCGACACTGTTATGTAATAAATGCTGAACGTGTTTTGGGTTGGATGGTGCTCCAATAGCAGCAATTGCTTTAACCGATTTTATTTTAGAGCCTGCGAAAATAACCGCAGCACCACCTAAGGAATGCCCAATAAGTAGGGAAGGTGCTTTATAATTTTCGTTTAAGAAATTTGAAGCCTGAAGTAAATCGTCAACATTTCCAGAAAAGTTAGTATCTTCAAAATGACCATCGCTTTCTCCTAATCCAGTAAAATCAAATCGTAATACACCAAAACCATTAGCGGTTAATGCTCTACTAATATTTTTTATTGCTGATAAGTTTTTATTACATGTAAAACAATGCGCAAAAATTGCAAAATTATGAGGGTGTTGGTTTACAGGTAGCTCTAATCGCCCTGTAAGCTTTAAACCTTCTTTATTCAAAAATGTTACTTTTTGTATATTCATTTTACATTAGTCGTAAACAAATTAAGGAATTACAAAAAAATCTTGAAGGACTCTTTTTAAGGCTTTTAAACTTATTGGTTTTGTTAAATATCCATCAAACCCAACCTCAATTGCTTTATTATAATCTTCTTCATGAGCATAAGCTGTTTGTGCAATTATAGTAAGCATAGGCTTTATTTGTTTAATTTGTTTTGTTGCTTCATACCCATCTAAAATAGGCATTTTTATATCCATAAAAACAATATCAAATCGAGATTCTTTTACTTTATCAACAGCTTCTTTTCCATTTTTGGCCCAAGTAATTTCTTTATTATTAGGAATAATTTGATCTAGTGTTTTTTCTAGTACCAAATAGTTTAGTTTCATATCTTCAGCTATAAGAATTTTTAAATTATTATTAAAAGATTTTATAGTTTTCTTTTCTGGAATTATAGTTGGTTTATATGGTAAAGTAATTGTAAATATAGAGCCCTTTGGAAGATTTGAAGCTAAATTAATACTGCCTCCAAGCGATTTAATATTCTCATTAGCTATAGATAGACCAATACCTAAACCATCATATTTTTTAGATAATTCTTTTTCTTCTTGGTAAAACTCACGAAAAACAATTTTAGATAATTCTGGTTTTATTCCTATTCCACTATCTGTAATAATAATATGTATCGTGTTCTTTTTAATGCAAGCAGTAAATGTAATATTCCCTTTATTAGTGAATTTTAAAGCATTGTCTAATACATTCCTTATAGCTTTAGTTACCCTAGATTTATTAGATGTAATATAATCTTCATTTAAAGATAGATTATTATTAAACTTAAAACTTAAACCTTTATGTTTCGCTTTAGAGTCATATATTTCAGATATAATATTTAATTCTTTATGTAATGAAAAAGTATGAAGAACTGGAGCTGTTTTATCTGTGGTTAATTCAGATATTTCTATAACATTATTTAATATGTTAGTGAGTTTATTACTTTCTTGCGTTATAGTATCTATATAGTCTGTTTTAGTAACTTTTTCTTCTTTTAAAAGGTTGCTAAAACCAATAATACTGTTTAAAGGTGTTCTAACTTCATGAGAAATATTTTGTAAAAACAAGGTTTTTAACTTGCTTCTTTTTTCTGCTTTTAATTTAGCAATTCTAAGTTCTCTAGTTTTGTTCTTAACTATGCTGTTTAAGTATCTATTAAAAAGAAAAAAACAGACTAATATAGAAAGTAATGTTCCCAGCAATATTTTCCAGAAAATAGGTTTCTTATGTATTGGTTTTACTATGTTGTAGAGCCACTTATCTAATATTTCATTTTTTTCTTTTATGCTTATAGCATGACTTCCCTTTTTTATAATTTTTGCGAGTATTGGTTTTTCTTTATTAATACCCATACTTAATTTGTACTTGAAGTTTATAGATGAATTAATTTCAATATTTGTTAAGTTTTCTTTCTTTATAGTATAATTAACTACAGATTTAAGACCAATAAACCCATCGACTTCTCCAGAAGATAATGCTTGTAAACTTGCTTTCTCATCAACTAAAGGGACTAAAATCAATTTTGGATGTTTACTCCTTAAATACTCTTCTATAGAGTGTTCGTCTCCTACAGCTATTCTTTTTCCTTTTAAATCGTTTATATTTTTATACCCACTTCCTTTTTTAGAGACTATAACATGATCATTAAAAAAAATAGGCTTAGTAAAAGTTAAGTAGTTTCTTCGTTCTGAAGTATTTTGGATTTCTAGTATTAAATCTATATTTCCTTTTTCGGCTTCACTCATTAAAGTTTGCCAATTAGAAAATATCTTCTTTTTAAACTTGTATTCAATTTTATCCTCTAATGTTCTTAAATAGTCAATAAGAATACCATCTACATTACCATCATCGTTTACAAATTGGTAAGGTGGGTAATAAATAAAAAGAGCTATTACCAAATTTGGGTTATTTGATAAATATTTTTTTTGATCTTTTGTTAAGCAGGATTCTTTCTGACAGTTAAATAAGGGAAAAAAAACAAGAATAAGGGATAATAAACGTAACGTTTTTCTCATGTTTTTAGCAGATTAGTTGGCTAATTTACTTCTTTTTTTGTTAAAAAAATGAGAATTAATCAATTATATGTACGTGGTAATCAATTATCTAGTGCCTCTAGATTTAATATTAGACTCACAAAGTTTTATGATTTCTATTATTCTTTTTTCTTTAGTGACTTCTCTTTTTGCTTGATTTAACCAATATAAATAATGCTTGCGATATGATGGAGCAAAGTTTTTATAATTTGCGTAAGCTACGGGATTTTTATCGAAGGCAGTTTGTAATTCTAGAGGGATAATTCCTTTCTCAACGTCATCCAAAGCTGTCCATGATCCATTTTTTTTACCTATTTCAATAATTGCTAAACCACTTTTGTGAATTAGTTTAGCTTTTAATAATTCCTTTACATAACGTTTATTTAAGGCGCTCCATACACTTTTAGGTTTTCTTTTACAGAAGTATTGTTTACGTTTTCCGTTGCCTAAACTTTTTACAGTAGAATCTATCCACCCATAACAAAGAGCTACTTGTACAGCTTCTTCCCAACGCATAGAAGGCTCAGGGTTATCCACTTTATAAAAAACAAGATATATACCTCCAGATGTGGCATGATTGGCATGTAACCATTCTCGCCATTCTAAATCGGTTTTAAAATAAAGCTCAGGTGCATTCATTATTTTAAATTGTCTTCACTTTTACATAAAAGTCTTCATCTACTTCAATCTTTGAATTTGTTGAAGGCAATTTTAAAGTTTTACACTTTTTAGTAGGTGTAATCCATTGTTCTTTTCCGTCAATACTAATTTGTATAGGCATTTTAAAACCATCAACAGTATTGGTCCACTTATACTCTAGTTTTCTTTTTTTTATGCTGTATTCTAAAACAGGAATTTTGATATCTCTTAGATATTGATCGAAAATAGGTTTTAACTTTATTCCAGATTGATTAGATATGTAGTTTTCTACCTGTTCTGTAGTTACAGTTTTATGGTAGAACTCTTTATTTAGACCTCTTAAAATAGACCTCCATTTCTCATCATTATTTACCAATTGTCTTATAGTATGCAACATATTAGCCCCTTTATAGTACATATCTCCAGAGCCTTCAGAGTTTACATTATAAGTTCCTATAATAGGCTTGTCGTTTTGAATATTTCTACGACACCCTATAACATAAGCAGCCGATGCTTCCTTACCAAAATAGTAGTCTAAAAATAGATTTTCGGAATAATTAGTAAAGCTTTCATGTATCCACATGTCGGCGATATCAACATTTGTTATGTTATTTGCAAACCATTCGTGTCCTGCTTCATGTATAATAATAAAGTCGAATTTTAGTCCCCATCCGGTTCCAGATAAATCTCTACCTAAGTATCCTTTTTTATATTGATTACCGTAGGTTACAGAGCTTTGATGTTCCATACCTAAATAGGGCACTTCAACAAGTTTAAAACTATCTTCGTAAAAAGGATATGGTCCAAACCAATGCTCGAAAGCTTTCATCATTTTTGGGGCATCTTTAAAATGTTCTTTAGCCTTTTCTAGATTGCCTTTTAATACATAATAGTTTAAATCTAAATCTCCTTTTTCTCCTTTATAAACTTCAGAAAAATTAACATAATCTCCAATATTAATATTTACACCATAATTATTTATTGGGTTTTTTACAGTCCAATGATAGGTTGTTGTGTTATTATCTTTTGGTTCTATTTTTTTTAATCTCCCATTTGATATGTTCATTAATTTACTAGGAACATTTACACTAATATCCATACTATCTACTTCATCATACATATGGTCTTTATTTGGCCACCAAACACTTGCACCCAAACCTTGACAAGAAGAAGCAACAAAATGATTACCATTTTTGTCTTTTTTCCACGATATACCTCCATCCCATGGTGCTCGTACAGCTTCTCTTGGATAGCCTTCATAATAAACATCTAAACTATTAATAGATCCTTTAATTTGGTTGTCTATAAGTTTAATAAAGTGGGCGTTACCTACTTTTTTTATTTTTAAAACCTTCCCATTTTGCAATGCTTTAGTAATTTTTAGAGGCTCTTGTAGGTCTATTTGCATTACTAATTTGGGCTGTAACACTTTATACTTAATAGTGTTTTTCCCCTTTATAAACTTATTTTCTGGATCTACAGAAATGTCTAAGTGGTAATACCCTAAATCCCACCACTCACGTTCTGGAGTTATAGAGCCACGTAGCGTATCTTGCTTTGTGAATTTATTTTTCTCAGAAAGTAAGCCTTGGGCGCCTGTAGTATATATTACTAGTGTTATAAAAACAAAAAGAAGCGTCTTTTTCATTGGAATTAATTTTGCACTAAATTAATGAAAAAGAGTTATAGAATTTTGTTAATTTTTGTTCTTATTTATTCTTTAGGATAACGGTTTATATCTTTATGTTGCCAAATAAGATTGATAACTGTCCATTGACCATCTAATTTAATTAAATGAAGATATTCTACCCAGTTATCTGAAACCAATTTAACATTAGCAATACGGTTATAAATATCTAAGATTTCTATTTTATTGTTGGGTTTAAATGGAAACTTAGCATTCGATTTATTCCATGATGTAGCAAAAGCAATCATTTGATCTTTGGTAGTTGCTCTAGCATATTCTTTTTTCAATTCTCTATCATAACCTATAGTTACCTTATTTAAGCTATCGTTTATTATGTTATTCATTAACTCAGGTTTTAATTCTTGTAAAGCAATTAAATAGCCTAAAGCCTTTTTCTTAATTGTAACAGAGTCTTTCTGTGTTGTTATAGAAGCTAACTCTAGTTTTGTATTTGAGTATATTGGTCTTTCTTTTATTTTTTTATTAAAAGTATCAAATTGCTCTAACCCAATTTGATTTCCAATAGCATCGTACTTTTTTTCTCCATAAGCAAATCCCCATTGATTTAAAACAAGCTTATTATCAGCATCATGATAACTATAAATGGTATGATTTCCTAACTCATCATATATGTCTTGATATGAAGCTGTTCCTTTGTCGTTATTGATAATTTTTAAATTGTTATCTAAATTATAATGGGCTTTTGGAATTCCTTTTTTATTTAATAATATACCTGTTATACCAAATTGAAAATACGGCGAAAGTGCTACGGCTTCATGTTTTAAATTAAAACGTTCTTCTATAATCAACTTTTTATGTTTTCTCCATTGGTATTCAAAAATGCCCCAATTAGACTCCATAGGTTCATTTTCTAGATTATAAAACTGAAGTTTAGATTTCTTCCCTTTTTTATTATAACTATAAACTTCTTTGTAGACAACTCTGTCATTTGAAATACGTTTTCCGTTTTTATCAAAAAAAGTTCTTGTTTCTTTATTTTCTGAGTAAGTGATAGTTACTTTATAAACACCTAATGAGGCTAAAGGGTGTTGCTTTTCGGTATGATAATGATTGTTTAGTATTTCGATAATTCTATTAGAATCATCATATTTAAATATATAATGAGAAGTAGATTTCGCAGTTGATTGATCTATAGGATAAGTGCCTGCTAATTCAATATACGGAGACACATGATTGTATCTTAAATGTCTATAATATTCTGTTTTAGTATTGTTTTGTGCATGCAAACTAATGCAAACACAAAACATTAGAAGCGATTTTAAAATTTTCATACTTATTAATTGTTTTATGATTGATGATTTATTTATAAGTTATTTAAAACATTCATTTTATAATGTTCCCCAATAGGTATTTCTGTAGTTCCTATTTCTATGTCGTTTTTTGTAAAGGCTGTTACTTTATCTTTGTTTACAATATAAGATCGATGAACTCTTACAAAACGTGAATCTAATTTATCTTCGAATGCAGTAATACCATGTTTTAACATTAATGTTGAATTTGCTAAATGGATTCTGATATAATCTTTTATGCTTTCTATATATTCTATACTTGAAAATAACACTTTAATATTTTTCTTATTGCTTCTAACATAAATATGTAAGTCTTCTTTGGAGTCTTTTGTGATTTGTAAAACCGATGGTTTAACAAGCTCTAAAAATTTTTGTATAGATTGAAAGAAACGTTCAAAAACAATAGGTTTTAGTAAATAATCTACTGCATTTAAATCAAAACCTTCTATTGCGTAATCTCTATATGCTGTAGTAAAAATTACTTTGGGTTTGTTAGCAATAGATTTAAGAAAATCTGTTCCTTTTAAAACAGGCATTTCTATATCTAAAAAAAGTAAATCTATAACTTCTGTTTGTAATATTTTATGCGCTTCTAAAGCTGAAGTACATGAAGCAACAATTTGGAAATTATCAAGTTGAGATAAATGAGTTTCAATAAGCTCTCTAGCTAACTCTTCATCATCCACAATAAGACATTTATATAGCATTTGAAGTAATTTTTAAAGTTACTGAGAATGTATGCTCTTTTTCATTAATATTCAAGATATAATTATTAGGGTATAAGAGTTCAAGTTGTTTTTTTATATTCTGTAAGCCTATCCCTTTTCTAGATTTAATTAATGTATGTTTAGGTTTCGTGTTTTCTATATTAAAAATTATAGAATGAGGTTGAGTTTGAATTTCAATTTTAATTGTTGCAACATCAATTTCTTGGCTTACTCCATGTTTAAAGGCATTTTCTACTAGTGTAAGTAATAATAAAGGCGCTATTTTTATATCGTAATCTATGGTATGCGTAAACTTAACATCTAAACGTTTTCCGTAACGAATCTTTTCTAAAGTAATGTAGTTGTTTAATAGTATAACTTCGTTATGTATAGATACAAAGTTGTCTTTACATTGGTAAAGCATATAATCTAGTATTTCTGAAAGTTTAGCAATAACTTCAGGAGTTTTATTAGATTTTTTTAATGCTAGAGTATATAAATTATTAAGGGTATTAAATAAAAAGTGTGGATTTAGCTGATTTTTTAAGGCGTTTAATTCAGATGTTTTTTTTTGTTCTAATAAGGTTGCAACTTCTTTTTGTTGCTTGTAGTAGTTAAATATAACAAGTATTATTGTTGGTAGTAAGTAAGTAGGAATACTACCAATAATAGCATAAAAATGAGTAAATCGGTCTTTTAAAATAAAAGGAGGCCTATACTTAAATTCTTCAGGATACGCAGGGATTAAGTGATAAGATTTAAATATAGAATAGGTTATAAATGCAATATATATAAGTACAAAGCAGCAAACGAAAAAAAGTAACTTACGGTTTCTGTTTAATAAATATGGGATTAATAACTTTATAATAGTATAAGCCAATATTATTTGCAATAAAAATTTAAAAAAAACAGATTCAAATAAAAATATTTTATTCTTCTCATAGGGCCACGGTACGCTCATAAAATAAATAAGCATAGCCATCCAAAATAATAGATGACCAAATATTTTTTTATTTAAAATCAAATATGTGTTTAGTTTTATAGTCATAAGAGACTTCTAAAATAAAGAATAAAATAAGATAGTTGATATCGTTTTGTTATTTTCCATTTTTGCTCATTTCTTTTTCAAAATCGGCTGTTCTTTTAAGTTGTTCTTCTAAATTCCACTCAAAATTAAATCTAGTTTTTAAATGTTCTGCAATTGTATTAAGACCTATTTTCGCTCTGCGTTTATCAATATTTACTGGATCGTAAATTGGCCAAACATTAAAGCTTTTAGTTTCTGGGTAGTATTTCATTTGACCTCCATAAATTTGTAAATCACCTCTTTCTGTAGCAATTCTATCTTCTGCTCTCACTAAAAACCTTGGCTCTAGTTTTTTATCTTTAACAGCTTGACGCATCATTGGTAAATATTTAATTCGCACATCATTGTCTGCGTGTTGAATTACATTACATATCGTTAAGTTTCCAAATTCACCTATTTGCTCTTTATCTAGTCATCCGTTTTGGTCTAAAAGTGTTCTTATTTTTGCTTCATTAACAATATGGTTCTTTTTATAAATGTTCTGTTGAATTTGAACTTCTTTTGATTCTGTACCATATAATTCTATTAATGAGTCTCTTAATTGTATAGGTCTTTGCTCAGATCTCCTAATAGTATCTAGTAGAGCTATTAAATCTTTTTTAAGTTCACTCTTAGTAAGAGTTTCTTTTTGTTTGTTTTTGCTTGAGCAAGCTGTTAATATTAAAAAAATAAGTAATAACCTCATATCTATAATTAAGCTTAGTATAGTTGGTAAAAGGTAAAACTAGGGTAAATACTCTTACAAAAGCTTAATTGTAGACAGAATGAGATTATTAGCAAACAAAAGACTTCTTTGTAAAGACTAATCTTAGATAAAGCTCATTTATAGTGTCTGTTTGCTTTAATTCATAGTTGGGCTACTTTTTTAATCTTGACGCTTTTATAAAATTACTTTAGCTTCAAACCTTATAAATGCCTAAGCAAAATTAAATCATATAAAAACTATATCAACTTGAGCTTATTTCGGGATCTTATTATAAGATTGACTTTTATATTAAACGTATTAACAAACAAAATAAATTTATTTTAAATGAAACGTAATTATATTATAATCATGACATTGACTGTGTTCTTCTTTTTTAAAGGATACAGTCAGAATACACCTAGCGAATATTCTCAACTTATTAGAGAAGGCTGGAGGATGTGTTTAGCTAAAGATTTTAAAGCCTCGTCAAAGCTTTACGAAAAAGCATTTAAGCTTAAAACAAATGTGTCATTAGGAAATAGATATAATGCTTCTTGTATTCATGCATTAGCAGGAAATACAGATATAGCTTTTAAGCAGTTATTTATTGTAGCAAACGAATTAAAATGGGATGATTATAATCATTTAATACAGGATTCAGATTTAAATACTCTACATACAGATAAGCGTTGGGTGACCTTAAAACGTATAGTAAAACAAAATAAAGAAGCCGTTAATTCCCATTTAGATAAAGAGCTAGTTGCTGTACTCGATGAGATTTATAATGATGATCAGAGTACTAGAAATGAGATGAGATCTAAAGAAGAAAAATACGGTAGAGGCTCCAAGGAAATGGATGCCTTCTGGCAAACTATATTAAAAAAAGATTCTATTAATTTAATAAAAGTAACTAAAATTCTAAACAAGCATGGTTGGCCAGATAAAGAGCAAATAGGAAAACGTGGTACCTCAACTTTATTTTTAGTTCTTCAACATGCTAATCAAGACACTCAAGAAAAGTATTTACCTCTAATCGAGAAGGCAGTTGCAGATAATAATCTTCCAAAAAATCAATATGCTATGTTTTATGATCGATTAATCTTACGAAGAGGAGGGAAACAAGTATACGGAACGCAGTTGGCTATGGATAGTTCTAGTAAAAAGCCTTATGTGTTACCATTAGAAGATCCTATAAATGTGGATGAACGCAGAGCGGAAATGGGACTTAATAGCATGCAAGACAATTTGAATAGATGGGATATTACTTGGGATGTAGAAACATATATTAAAGTATTACCAACTATTGAAGCTCGTGAGCGTGAATTATCTCAAAAAAATAAGAAATAAGAATAACAGAATCATTTTTGGGAAAATATAGTTAAAGTATTTATAAAATAGACTAAGGATTTAAGTTTAAAAACATGAATAAATTAATTTAGGCATTAAAATTATGTAAAGGCACTTTCTATTAATTCTAATTTATAGGGAGTAAAGAAAAAAATAGAGCAATTATAATAAAACAAAAAAGTTGTTTCATATAGAAACAACTTTTTAATAATAATTAAAACTAAATTAAAAGCAGTATTTGTTTTCTGCTTTAACTTTTTCCGCGATTTCGTTACGTAAATCTACGATATCTGGGTAATTTGTATATTTTGTAAAACGTTTAAGTCCCATAAGCATCATACGTTGCTCATCTCCTTCTGCAAAAGAAATAATACTTTCTTTTCCTTTACCTTCTACAATACTTACAGCATTGTATAAGTATAATTTAGACATTGCAATTTGTACGGCTTGTTCTTTTTCACCAAAACGTTTTGCGTTTTTCTCTGTTCTTAAAATTGTAGATTCAGCCATATAAATTTCAATTAATATATCTGCGGCTGCAATTAATAATTGTTGGTGTTGTTCCATTTCTGGCCCAAATTTTTGCACAGCGGCACCAGCAACCATTAAAAACACTTTTTTAAGCTTAGCAATCATTGCTTTTTCTTCAGTAAATAATTCTGAATAATCAGGTGTTTCGAAAGAAGGAATGCCCATTAATTCTTCTTGTACAGCCATGGCTGGACCTAATAAATCTACATGTCCTTTCATAGCCTTTTTTACTAGCATTCCAACAGAAAGCATTCTGTTAATTTCGTTAGTTCCTTCATAGATACGAGCAATACGAGCGTCTCTCCATGCGGCTTCCATTGGTGTTTCTTCTGAGAACCCCATACCACCAAATATTTGAATACCTTCGTCTGCACAATTTTGTACATCTTCTGAAACTGCTACTTTTAATATAGAACATTCTATAGCATATTCTTCAACTCCTTTAAGTTCTGCTTCTTGGTGTGTATTTCCAGCAGCTTCACGTAAAGCAATACGGTCTTCAATGTTTTTGGCAGCTCTATAGGTTGCAGATTCTCCAGCATAAGCATTAGTTGCCATTTCTGCTAACTTTACTTTAATAGCTCCAAAGTCTGAAATAGGTGTTTTAAATTGCTTTCTTTCGTTTGCATATTGTACACCAATAGTTAATATTCTACGTTGAGAGTCTAAACAAGCAGCTGCTAACTTTATACGTCCAACGTTAAGAGCATTCATTGCTATTTTAAAGCCTTCTCCACGACCAGCTAACATATTTTCTATAGGAACAACTGTATCGTTAAAGAATACTTGACGAGTAGAACTTGCTCTAATACCAAGCTTATGTTCTTCCTCGCCTAAAGTAATTCCATTTTTAGGATCATTTTCAATAATGAACCCAGTAATATTTTTATCATCTTCTATACGAGCAAAAACAATGAATACACTACAGAAACCTGCATTAGATATCCACATTTTTTGCCCATTAATTTTATACGATTTCCCGTCTTCTGAAAGTTCTGCTGTAGTTTTTCCTGAGTTAGCATCCGATCCCGCTCCAGGTTCTGTTAAACAGTAAGCTCCAAACCATTCTCCTGAGGCTAATTTAGGAACGTATTTTTGCTTTTGTGCTTCTGTACCATATAATGTAATTGGCATAGTACCAATTCCTGTATGCGCACCAAATGCTGTACTAAAAGAACCAGTACCTGAAGAAATATAATCGCAAGTTAATACTGTAGAAACAAATCCCATTCCTAATCCACCATAAGCTTCAGGAACTGCTACACTAAGAAACCCTAAGTCTCCAGCTTTTTTCATACATTCTTCAGTTAAAGCAAAGTCTTTAGCTTCAAATCGAGGTTTGTTAGGTATAATTTCACGGTCGTTAAATTCCATAACCGCTTCTTTCATCATATTTTGTTCTTCTGAAAAATCTTCAGGAGTGAAAACATGTTCACATTTTGTTTCTTTTACAAGGAATTGGCCTCCTCTTAATAAATCTTTTTCTTCCATTTCTATTTTTGGATTTTAGTAGTACTGAGTAATGAGATTATTGCTCAATACTTAATACAGATATCTTTACATTATTAGTTTAAAAATTCAAATATTCCACATGCTCCTTGTCCAGTTCCTACGCACATGGTTACAGCTCCATATTTACCTTTCATATCTTGCTTGCGCATTTCATCAAATAACTGGACTGATAATTTGGCTCCAGTACAGCCAAGCGGGTGACCTAAAGCAATGGCTCCACCATTAACATTAACAATATCTGGATTTAAACCTAACTCTCTAATTACCGCTAAAGATTGAGAAGCAAAAGCTTCATTTAATTCTATTAACGATAAATCGTCTTGTTTTAAACCAGCTTGTTTTAACGCTTTTGGAATAGCTTTTACAGGACCAATTCCCATAATGCGAGGTTCAACGCCAGCTGCAGCATAGTTTACTAAACGAGCTACTGGTTCTAGATTTAGTTCTTTTACCATATCTTCGCTCATAACCATCACAAAAGCAGCACCATCACTCATTTGTGAAGAGTTACCTGCTGTTACACTTCCGCCTTGAGCAAAAACAGCTCTAAGTTTAGCTAAAGCTTCTTTATTTGTTCCTTTACGTGGTCCTTCATCTTTAGTTACTGTGTAAGATTTTGTTGCTTTTTTTCCGTTGGAATCTACATAAGTTTGCTCAACTTCTATAGGTACAATTTGATCTTGAAAACGATTTTCTGCTAGAGCTCTTAATGCTTTCATATGCGAATTGTATGCAAACTCATCTTGATCTTCTCTAGATACTTTAAATTGGTTAGCTACAGCTTCTGCTGTGTTACCCATTCCCCAGTAATAATCTTCGTGACCAGCTTTTACAATAGCATCATAATTTAATTCAGGTTTAAACCCTGTCATAGGTACAGAACTCATGCTTTCTGCTCCACCAGCAATAATGCAATCTGCCATTCCAGCTTGAATTTTTGCTGTAGCCATTCCTATCGTTTCTATTCCAGAAGAACAGAAACGATTAACAGTTACTCCAGGGACGTCTACAATGTCTAATCCCATTAAAGAGATTAAACGTGCCATATTTAATCCTTGAGACCCTTCTGGCATAGCATTACCAACAATAACGTCATCTATACGTTTAGGATCTAAGTTTGGCAGTTCTTTCATCATGTGTTTAATGGTTTCTGCTGCCAGTTCATCTGTTCTTTTAAAACGGAACACGCCTTTTGGAGCTTTACCAACTGCGGTTCTATATGCTTTTACTATATATGCTTGTTTCATTTTCTTAGTTTCTTAAAGGTTTTCCTTTGGTTAACATGTGCTGAATACGTTCTAAAGTTTTACGCTCTGTACATAAACTTAAGAAAGCCTCTCTTTCTAAATCTAATAAGTATTGTTCGCTTACTAAAGTTGGCTCAGATAAATCTCCACCAGCCATTACGTACGCTAATTTATTGGCGATTTTATGATCGTGTTCACTTATGTAGTTACTTGCTTCCATAGAGTCCGTTCCAACTAAAAACATACTTAAAGCTTGTTTTCCTAGTACTTTAACATCTTTACGTCTTACAGGTTGACTATAACCTGCATCTGCCATTAGTTTAGCATGCGCTTTTGCTATAGCTAATTGTCTGTCTTTATTAACAACAACAATATCTTTCCCTTTTTGTAAGATTCCTGTATCGAAAGCTTCATATGCAGAAGTAGCTACTTTTGCCATACCTATTGTTAAGAAATACTCTTGTAAAGTATTAAGCTGTACATCACCTTTTTTGAAAGTGTCTGATGCTCTTAAAGCCATTTCTTTAGAACCACCACCACCAGGGATAACACCAACTCCAAACTCTACTAAACCAATATACGTTTCTGCTGCTGCAACAACTTTATCGGCATGCATAGAAAGTTCACAACCACCTCCTAAAGCCATACCATGTGGAGCTGCTATTGTAGGTATTGATGAATAACGCATACGCATCATAGTATCTTGGAAGTACTTAATAGCCATATTAAGCTCATCGTATTCTTGTTCTGCAGCCATCATAAAAATCATACCAATGTTTGCTCCAACAGAGAAATTTGCGGCTTGATTTCCAACAACTAACCCAGCAAAATCCTTTTCTGCTAAATCGATCGCTTTATTAAGTCCTGCTAAAACATCTCCACCAATAGTGTTCATTTTAGATTGGAATTCTACATTTAAAATACCGTCTCCTAAATCTTGTACCGAAACTCCAGAGTTTTTAAAGACTTCTGTTGTTTTTCTAATATTATCTAAAATGATAAAGGAATCTTGTCCAGGTATTTTTTCTTGAGATTTTTTAGGAATATCATAGAAATAAGTTGCTCCATCTTTAATAGAGTAGAAGGCGTCACTTCCAGACTCTAACATATCTACAACCCAATCAGCTGGTTTTAAACCTTCAGATTTCATCATTTCTATTCCTTTTTCAACTCCTATAGCATCCCAAATTTGGAAAGGACCATGTTCCCACCCAAATCCAGCTTTCATTGCATCATCAATTTTATATAGTTCGTCCGTTATTTCAGGAATACGATTTGAAACGTAGGCAAATAAAGAAGAAAAACTTTTTCTATAAAACGCTCCAGCTTTATCCTTTCCTTTAACTAGTACTTTAAAGCGATCCACAACTTTGTCTATAGATTTTGTTAATTCTAATGTTGCGAATTTTGCTTTTTTAGCTGAGCGGTACTCTAGAGTGTTAAGGTCTAATGATAAAATTTCTTTTTTCCCTTCTTCAGATACTGTTTTTTTGTAGAATCCTTGTTTAGTTTTACTACCTAGCCATTTATTTTCCATCATTGTATTAATGAAATCAGGTAATTTAAATAATTCTAAACGTTCATCGTCTTTACAGTTTTCTCCAATACCATTTGCAACATGTACTAAAGTATCTAACCCAACGACATCTACTGTACGAAAAGTAGCCGATTTTGGACGACCAATTACAGGGCCAGATAGTTTATCTACTTCTTCTATTGTTAAGTCCATTTCCTTAACTGTATGGAATAAACTCATAATACTAAAAATACCAATTCTGTTTCCAATAAAAGCAGGGGTATCTTTAGCTATTACTGATGTTTTTCCTAAGAATTTTTCTCCGTATCCATTTAAGAACTCTAATACAGAAGCATCTGTTTTTGGTCCAGGGATAATTTCAAATAATTTTAAATAACGTGCTGGGTTAAAAAAGTGAGTTCCGCAAAAATGTTTCTGGAAATCTTCACTTCTCCCTTCGTTCATAAACTTAATAGGAATACCCGATGTATTTGAGGTAATTAATGTACCAGGAGTTCTGTATTGCTCAAGCTTTTCGAATACTTGTTGTTTTATATCTAATCTTTCAACAACAACCTCCATAATCCAATCTACATCTGCTACCCTAGCAATATCATCTTCAAGGTTTCCTGTTGTGATACGATTTTTAAAAGATGAATGGTAAAGTGGAGCTGGTTTAGACTTTATTGAAGCTGTTAAAGCATCATTGACTAAGCGATTACGAACTACTTTATCTTCTAAAGTTAAACCTTTAGCTTCTTCTTTAGCATTAAGTTTTCTGGGTACTATATCTAATAATAGTACATCTACACCAATATTGGCAAAATGACATGCAATACCACTTCCCATAATACCGGAACCAATTATTGCTACTTTTTTTATTCTACGTGTGCTCATATTATTTTAAAACAGATTGTTTTTGGTTGTATATTTTTTTGTTGGATATCAATTCATTAATAACTTCAGAAACTTCGTAGAAGTGTTTTAATTTTTCTTCTGAAACGTTTTTTCTTACTGTTTCATTGAAAATTAGAACACGATCTCTTGAATATTCTCTTTTTTCTCGACCAAATTCGGTTAAGTGAATTAATACACCACGACCGTCCTTTGGGTTAGGTTTACGTTCTATTAAACCTAGTTCTTCCATCCTTTTTAGAATTCTAGATAAACTTGTGGCTTCCATTCCCATAATAGGGCCTAGTGAAGTTGAAGGCGTACCATTTTCTGGATCTATACTTAATAAGGTAAATCCTGTTGCCATTGTAGAATCGAACTTAGCAGCTTCTTCGTTATACATTTTATTCACAGCCAACCATGTGGTGCGTAAAATATAATCTATCGTTTTATCTTTCATTTTAAGGGAGCTATTTGTTAGGTTCCCAAATATAATAAAAATTTACTATGCGTGCATAGTAAATTGCAAAAAGATTTTTTATATAAGTAAAAAAATGGTTTTCTAGATTAGGAGTTTAGTAATTTACTCCAAGCTATATTGAAATCTTTATTGAAGAGAATTTCGTTTTTTTTAGCATCTACTTTAGTTAACCATTGTTTTTGTTTAGGGCTTAAGTAGGGTAGAGGTGATTTTCTATTACCTAAAGCACTATTTATTTTTGTTTTTTGAACTTGGCTTAAAGGTAAGAATTTTAATTGACTGTGTTGCAGATAATAATCTTCATCTTTTTCTGCCCATTTAAATTTATTTTTAGAATTAACTGGAGACATTTTATTTGCTTTAGCAAATGTATTTAAAGCTTCTTTAGATATTTTAGTAGCATCATATTTTACTTTTACCACTTCTCCATTTATAAAACCTGCTTGAGTTAATAAAACTCCATCTTGTGAGCCTAATTGTTTTTCTCCTGTCCAAAAGCAATACATTTTATAATGAGTTTCTTTTATATTAAGAGCATTATAATTAATAGCTAATTCCTGACCTAATATTTTTACATATTCTGGGATTTTTTTTTCTTCTTTTTTTAGAGCAGAAATCATAGCATTGTATAAACCTTTGGCTGAATAATCGCTAGCTACTCTCTTTACTAGATTAATACCTTTTTTATTTACAATGCGCACTACAGGATTATTCCATGTTGGTTCGTTATATTTTTTTAAAATGGTTAAATCTTTTCCTTTTTTATTATTGAATATAGCTAGAGGGATAAATTCATTTTCTATAGCTTCAGTCATTAAAGGGCTACTTAATACATTATGACCATAGTTTCTACATGTAGCACAACCTGGTACTTCTTGAAATAATATTAAAATAGGTTTATTTTCTTTTTCGGAAGCTGCAATAGCATCATTATAATCGCGATACCAACTTACTTTGCCTAATTCTTTATCTTGATTTTTAGGATTTGTTCGTTCTTGGGCTGTACTATTTTGAAAGAAAGTTAGTAATAGAGTTAAGATAATAGTTTTTATAATATGTAGCATAATTCCAATTTTTTTAAGAATTAAGTCTAAATCATTTTGCAAATCTTACAAACATTAGAGTTAAAAGAATTATAAATCAATATCTAGAACCTCTTTTCTAGATTTTATATCTAACTTACTGTAGATACTACTTACATGAGATTTTACTGTACTTATACCAATATTACAATCTTCGGAGATGTCTTTATTTGACTTTCCTTCTTTTAGAAGATTAAATACTTTGCGCTCTTGTATACTTAATGATTTTAACTTGTTGTTTTTCTTTTTTGTCTTAGAATTATAAAAATGATTAAAAGCAACTCCAAGACTAAAAAATAGAATACCTAGTAAAATTAAACTAATGGTATTAGAGCTTTTTTTAACTGGATAACGTTGCCTGAAGTCTTTAAAATATGTAGAGTTTTCATTTTTCCATTTTTTTAAAAAGGCTTCTTGGAATTGTTGATTATTGGGAGTATTGATATCAAACTTACTTTTATATAGAGCGTATAATGAAATTAAGGGATGCTTACTAGTATCTGCTATACGCTTAAGTTTTTCATTAAGAGCTTCAGTGATAAACTCACTTTTAATACGGGTATCATTAAAGGAGGTACTATCTATAAAACGAACAATATCATTTATTTCTTTTAAATGCTTATTTTGTTTAGAGCCATTAATAGAGACTGTATTAAGTGTACTGTCTCTATTAATAACAGTAATATTAGAGTTGTTATTGGCTATAATGAAAAAGTGATTCTCTTCTTTACCTCCTATAATTAAAGATGCTTCAGGGGCGTCTTTCTTAGAAATGTGTAATCTGTATAAATGATCTTTTTTGGGTAGATAATCTATATTAATAGAAAATTGACCTAAGCTGTTTATTGGAGACTTTGAAACAATCATACTTTTAGACATAGTATGCATTTTATTAAAAGTCGGTATAAGAGACATGTATATGGTTGGTTCCCATATACTGTCTAATATTATAGTTCCATTAATAGTTTGTTTTTTATTAGTGTTTTGGGCAGTTAAGTCACTAATACTAATAAAAAAAAGTAAAACCAATGGCAAAATAGTTATATAACTATTTTGCCAAGATTGTCGCTTATTAGGATTCAATGTTTTTAGTTATTTACATTTTGAGTTGAACATATCTGGATTTTACCTATTGCTTGTTTAGGAATTACTTTAATAATCCAATCACCTTCTGTAGGCGAACTTGTATTTAAGTTTATTTGTCCATGAGCAGGTTCTCCTTTTCCTTTTTTGTATTTTGATTTAGAACTACCTTCTACTGAAAAATTGCTTTGTTTTTTACCTTTAGAATTATATATTTCTATTGTTAAACCCCCCGTTTCAATATGGCAATTAACATTTAATGAAACTCTAGTTGTATTTTTAGCCACATTAATTTTAATTTCCCGTTTTTCAGAATCGAAATCTGTTAAATTAATTTCTTTATTTAAGCTAATGTTAGAACAATGGTTTTTGTGAGAACCATTACTTGAATAAGAACTATGCTTAGTATTACTATTAGTATTTGTTTGCCCAAAGGATGAATATGAGGCAAGTAATAAGAATGTAAAAGTAATTACAGTGCTAAAGATTTTGTTTTTTAATTTCATAATTATTCGTGATTTTAAGATTAATGAATAACTCAAAATTATTCTAGAAACACTAAAATACATAATTTTATGCGTTTGAAAAGTGTATGAAAAAAGGACTAAAACTGGTTTTAAACAAAAACTCACTCTTTTTTAGAGTGAGTTTTATAGTTAATTTTTCTTTTTAAGTTTATTTAAGGACGGTATATTTTTTCATAAAGGTTATTGTATATCTCCTTAATAACACTTCGTTTCATTTTCATGGTAGGTGTAAGATGACCACCATCTATAGACCAAACATCAGGAGTTAATTCAAAACGTTTAATTTGTTCCCATTTTCCAAATTTTGTATTACATGAATTTACTTCTTTTTGAATTCTGTCTATTACTAATTGAGAAGTTACTATTTCTTCGTTAGATTTTCCAATAGTGTGTCCTTTTTTATCTATCCAATCTTTAATAAATTCAAAGTTTGGTTGTATGATAGCTGCTGGCATTTTTTCTCCTTCTCCTACAACCATAATTTGTTCTATAAATAGAGATTGCTTTAAATCGTTTTCTAATAGAGTAGGAATAACATATTTTCCACCAGATGTTTTAAACATTTCCTTTTTGCGACCTGTTATTTTAAGAAAACCATCATCATCTACTATACCTTTATCTCCAGTATGGAAATAATCTCCTGTCATTACACTTGCCGTTTTTTCTGGATCTTTATAATAGCCTTTCATGACATTTCTACCTTTTATAAGTAGTTCTCCGTCTTCAGCAATTTTAACTTCAACTCCATCTATAGGTTTACCTACAGCTCCAACTTTAAACATCTTGTCAGCATATTTGCCAACAGATATTACAGGAGAGGTTTCTGTTAAACCATACCCTTCCATAACTTGCATTTTTGCAGCACAAAATATTCTAGATAATCTAGGTTGTAGTGCAGCACTACCAGATACCATTGTTGTTAACTCTCCGCCAAGAGCTTCTCTCCATTTGCTAAATATTAATTTATTAGCAATTTTTAGTTTAAATTCATACCAAGCCCCATTTTTTCCATATGGTTCCCATTGTTCTCCTAACTCTATTGCCCAGTGGAATAGTTTACTTTTTATACCTGTTAACTCAGCACCTTTAGCATAAATTTTATCATATACTTTTTCTAAGAGTCTTGGTACAACACTCATTAGATTTGGTTTTATTTCTTTTGCGTTGTCTCCAATTTTATCTATACCTTCAGCAAAGTATATAGAAACTCCTGCATGTTGGTATACATATATTAAAACACGCTCGAAAACGTGGCAAATAGGCAAAAAACTTAATATCCTAGGGTTTCCGTATGCTAGAGGTAGTCTTGGTATACTATTTAAAACATTACTTGTAATATTATCATGCGATAACATTACTCCTTTTGGTTTACCTGTAGTTCCAGAAGTGTATATTATTGTCGCTAAATCGTCTGGTGTAACAGCATCTTTTCTTGATTCAACCTCAGCTTGATTATCAGTGTCTTTTCCTAATTCGAATAATTCGGAATAATGTTTACAACCTTCTATATGATCAAAACAATAAACTTCTTTTAACTTTGTGTTAGCTTTTATCTTATTAACTTTTGCTAATACCTCTTCATCTGAAACGAAGCAATAAATAGATTCACTATGATTTAATACATATTCATAATCTTCTGCACAAATAGTAGGGTAAATTGGAATATTTTGGGCTCCAACTTGTAATACACCAATGTCTACTATATTCCATTCTGTTCTATTGGTAGTAGATATCACAGCAATTTTATCATTTTTTTGCACTCCCAATTTTAAAAGTGCTCGACTCATTGCATTAGCTTTATCTATATATTCTTTGGTGGACGTTTTAATCCATTCTCCGTTGTACTTTGTAACTAAAGCAGCATCTAAATTGTACTTTTCTAATTGATAGTAGGGAAAATCGAAAAGGCGTGTAATTTCTGTCATTCTCTTATAAGAAGTTTGTATGTTTTTGCAAAGTATAAAAAATACAAAGATTATCAAATGTGATAATTAAAAAAGAATGTATTATACGAATACTTCTTTTTTTACATTTTTATTAATAATTTTTTGAAAACTATCTATATATAGTGTGTCGTTATTTACTTTAAATCATAACAAAAATAAGGGAGTTATTAAAAAATAACTCCCTCTGCTAATTAAATGATAGCATAAATTTATGCTTCCTCGTATATATTTAATAACTAACTGTTTTTAAATGAACCCCTTAACTTTCATTTGATTAAATATGTAGCACAAATTCCTTGTAAAAATATGTAGAATTTAAGAATTACAAATGTAAAAAATCGTAATTTCTACTTTTTTAGGTATTCTTTTATAAAAGAGATATCCTTTTTAAAATACTCTTTTGGAGACTCTTTCATAAATAATTTGAATTCTTTGAGAAAATGAGACTCGTCATAATAATCGTACATAAAAATTAAATCTTTAAACTTAATCGGTTTACTGGAATACTTTCTCATTAACTTTAAAAAACGATATAGTTTGATGTATTTGCCAGGAGTCATCCCTACAATTTCTTTAAATTTTATTTCTAAAGTTTTCTGAGATACAGGTATTATATTTAATAAATCGCTAATATTTAGTAAGCCTTCTTTTTTTCTAATATACTTTATAGCATAATCTATATTTTTAGTGTGCTTTGTTGTTGTTCTAGGTAAATCTTTTAGTGCTAATTGAAAAGATTCTAATAAGCTTTTTTTATTCTGATTAGAATCTAATATGGGCAATAATGTACTTTGTAACTGATTAGAAATTGTATTTAAAGCAACATGTTTATTAGTTAATTTAGAAAGATTTATGTTTGTTAGTTTATATAAAGCAGTTGGATGAAGTGCTATCCCTACAATTTTAGTTGGCTCATCAATAACAAAATCGTATGCATACAAGTATTGTCCAGATATGATAATATCATTTTGTTTTTTTGAAATATCTCCAACTTTTTTTAAGCTTCCTTTCTGTATCATAGTAATTAAAGGAAGTGCAACAGGAACGATTGTTGTAGAAAAAGGTACAACATCTTTGTTAAAGGATAGTTCAAAATATTCTTCAACGAGATTATAATCATCTCTAGATCTATAAGCATTATATATCATAAGTAGTTAGTTGGCATTTACAATACTGTAAAATACGATTTTTTACATAAATAGTTTTAAATGGCTAATTAAAATCTTCTGGTAATTGTTGTATAAAAACATAAGTAACACCGGAAAGCCACCAAATACTGAGTTTAAGGATTGTTAAATGTGTTATTTCTAATGTTTAATTCATAGCTAGTTGCTCCAGAATAAATACTATTACAATTCATGTCTATATCTGTAGAATAATATCTAGCTGAAAGATATGTAGCTATAGGTGGTCCGCTAAAAACAGAGTTTACAGGATCATTAAAAACTTGACTTCTTATAGAAAGAGTATCTGAATCTGCTCCTAAGTGGTTTAGTTTTCCATCTTCATTTGCGTCTCCTGCCCACATGGCTAAGGTGTTTGTTGGTACTCCAAAGGTTGTTTGAGCATCAGTGCAAATGTAATTGGAGACGTAGCATCTGTAAAATCTATTATATTTGTGTTTTGATTTAAAGTTATAGTATTGGCTGTCATTATCCCCAAATGATTTCTATGTTTTATAACAATGTAGTAATCATCGAATGGTGCAGGTATAGAAAGGTTAGAAATACCATCTGTACTTACTATATCTCCATTATGTTGTAATAGAGCGGAAGTGCTGGCTATTGTAGAGGTGTTATTACTAGAATCTCTTAATTCTACCCAAATCCAATCGACGATGGTGATATCATCTTTAGGGAGCCAGTCATAGTATCACCTCCTGTAGGTAAAATAACATCAGCACTTCCTTCGAGCCATAAAAAATGATCATCATCGTAGGTCATAGCATAAATTTTAGATAATTCTAAACCATCTAATTTTGTAAGATGAGATAAAAGACTATTATTTTGGCCTGACGAAAAGATAGTATATAGTAATAGCAGAAGATAGATTAGATATCTCATTTATGGGGTTTCCGTAATGCACATTTTCAACGGAGACTAAAATAATAATAATTGAAAAATACCTTTACATAGTTCTATACTCAAAAATATAATCGTTCATAACATAACCGTCGCCTATATCGAAGTTTTCTTCTCCAATAATTTTAAAACCAACTCTTTTATAGGCTCTCACTCCTTTTTCGTTACCTCTGTTTACGGTTAAATAAACTGCTTTACAGTCATTTACTTTAGCGTAATCTTTTACTCTGTTAAGTAGTAGTTTGCCTAAACCTAAGCCTTGTGCTTCGGTTTTTAAATATATTTTACTTAAAAACAAACGATTATCTTCTTTTATAACATAAGCAAGATAACCAACAAGCTTATCATTGTAATACACCAATTCCCATTGATAACTGTCATCTAAGTCTTTTTGAAGTTGTTTTGGGTTGTACATCATATTTAGCATATAATCTATTTGATCTTGAGTAATCATTTCACGATAATTATCATTCCATATTTCTTTGGATAAATTATAGACTAGTTCAAACTGATCAGATGTAATTGGAGTAAAGTTGGTCATTTTTTTAATGGTTTATAGTAAAAATAAAAAAGACCTTGTAAGTATCAAAAACTTATGAGGTCTAATAAATTATATTGAGTAGAATATTTTTTAGTTTACATATTCCATAGTAACATTAATTTTAAATTTTAATTTAAGAATACATAGCAAAAAGATATCTTTCTTCTCCAGGCCCCTAATTGTTTACTGCATGAGTCCATGCTCGGTTATTTAAAATAAGAAAATCATCAGGTTTAATATCTTGAACTATATGTTGATCGAATAATTTAGCGGTTTCAGATGTGTCTCCACTATTAGTGTCTGCAGAAGCCCAAATAGAATCTTCTTCTATATGCATATAATTTTCATAATTAGAACTTGTACTTTCGTTGAGAATTCCAACCTCTTTAAGTAGTTCAAAATTGTGTTTATGGAAAGCATGGTCATGAACCGTGATATTATCCCAATAGGTATATAAATATTGATTTAGAGGGGGTAATAGGCGGCTTTGTAACAACAACTTTACCTTTTTCAGTTTGATATAATATCCTATCTATAGGTTGGTTATCTGAGACTACTTTTTTAGCATCAAAATGCGTGTTTTTTAGTTCATTAATATCTGCTTGAGATAAATCTTGTCCTGTAATCACTTTTTCTTTTGCTATTAATTTAAAATGATCTACAGATTGATTTATTAAGCTGAGTACATTTTGCTCACTAGAGCTAGCGTTCTTTTTACAAAATAGTCTGAAAAGATCTAATTGAGAAATACTATGGCCTTGAGAGTGTGGTTGTATTACTTCAAATGATCCTCGACTATTTACTGTTACTGCAACATCATCTATACCAGTTCTATCCATCATGATTTGAATAACAAATTGCATCTGTATGTCATATGAGTCCCTTAAGCCATAATGGTCTACAAGTTTATTAAATATAGCTGTAGATTTTTCAAAAGAGAAAGAACGGAGTAATACCAATTTGTTATTTGAGCGATATAGATATTGTCAGATTCAAAAATGATTAGATTGTCAATGTTCTCATCATTTTGAGTATTTTAGATGGGGATATTGTGAAATTTTTAGATAGTCTACTCTTAAAAATTATCATAAAAGTATAATGAGGATATTTACCCTTGTATTGTTATTTTTTATGAATTTTTCATAAAATTAATGTATTATTAAAAACAACGGTACTTAGTTGGAAGGGCGACTATGATGTAGTGTAGAGAGAGCTAATTTAGTAAATATTTATGTTTTTTTAATTTTATTAATATGTAAGTTCTAGTTGTCTTTATTATCGTTTTTATGTTAGTGAGGAAAAGGTATATAAGATAAAAGCAAAAAAGCAGCTATTAGCTGCTTTTTTGTTTAAAAGTATTTAATTCTATTTATTTTCAATCCAAATTCTTGCATTAACAAAAGCTTCTAACCAAGGTGATACTTCATCCTGTCTGTTTTCTGGATAATTTGCCCAGTTCCATTGAAAAGTAGAACGCTCTATGTGTGGCATCATTACTAAATGGCGACCAGTTTTATCACATAACATAGCAGTATTGAAGTCCGATCCGTTTGGATTATTCGGATAACCTACGTATCCATATTTAGCAACAATGTTATATTGATCTTCTGTTTTTGGTAAATTGAATTTTCCTTCACCGTGAGAAATCCATACCCCTAAAGTAGCCCCTTCTAAGGATGATAGCATAATAGAGTTGTTTTTCTGAACAGCTACAGATGTAAACGAACTTTCGTGTTTTTTAGAGTCATTATGAATCATTTTGCCATGCTCATCATGCTCAGGGTTAATAAGCTCTAATTCCATGAATAACTGGCATCCGTTACAAATACCAACAGATAATGTGTCTTCTCTTTTAAAGAAATCGTTAATAACCTTATTAGCTTTTTCATTATACTTAATAGCACCAGCCCACCCTTTTGCAGAGCCTAAAACGTCAGAATTTGAGAATCCTCCAACAGCTCCTAAAAATTGGATATCTTCTAGTGTTTCGCGTCCAGATATTAAATCGGTCATATGTACATCTTTTACATCGAAACCAGCTAAATACATAGCGTTAGCCATTTCACGTTCAGAATTAGATCCCTTTTCACGTAATATTGCAGCTTTTGGTCTAAGTTTATCAGCATTTATAACAGGAAGCTTTCCTGTAAAGTGCTTTGGGAATGTATAAGTTAATGGTTGCGCTTTGTAATTATTATAACGTGCTTCCGCTAAATTATTAGCTGTTTGTTTTTGGTCTAATAGATAAGAGGTTTTATACCAAACATCTCGTAACCTTGAAACTGTTAGTGTATAAACTTCTGCATGGTTGATTATGCTTAAAGTATCGCTTTCTGTTACTTTTCCTATGTTAAAGAATTCTATGTTTGCTTCAGAAAGTATGTTTTCTATTGAAGCATCTTTAGATTGAATAACTATTCCTGAATTTTCAGAAAATAATAACTTAACAGAATCTTTTTCAGCTAAAGCGGTAACATCTAATTCTGCACCTAAATTAACATCTGCAAAACATAATTCTAATAATGTTGTAATCAATCCACCAGAAGCAACATCATGTCCTGCAATAATTTGGTTGTCTTTTATTAAGTTTTGAATAGTGTTAAATACGGTTTTTACGTAAGTTGCATCTTTTACATTTGGAGCATCGTTACCAATAGTGTTTAATACTTGAGCGAAAGAACTGCCTCCTAATTTAAAATCGTCTTGAGAGATGTTAATGTAATAAATATCTCCTGCGTTTTTATTAAAAACAGGTTCTACTACTTTAGAAATGGCATTACAATTTGCAGCAGCCGAGATAATTACGGTTCCAGGAGAAATAACATCTTCGTTAGGGTATTTCTGCTTCATAGATAAAGAGTCTTTTCCTGTAGGAACATTAATTCCTAAATCTATAGCAAATTTTGAAATGGCTTGTACAGCTTCATATAAGCGTGCATCTTCACCTTCGTTTTTACATGGCCACATCCAGTTAGCTGATAATGAAACTGATTGTAAATTGTCTTTTAAAGGCGCCCAAATAATATTTGTTAAAGCTTCGGTAATACTATTGCGACTTCCTGCTACTGGGTTTATTAATCCAGAAATAGGAGAGTGTCCAATAGAAGTTGCTATACCTTCTTTTCCTTTATAATCTAAAGCCATTACACCAACATTATTTAAAGGTATCTGTAATGGTCCTACACATTGTTGTTTGGCAACTTTACCACCAACACAACGGTCTACTTTGTTTGTTAACCAATCTTTACAAGCTACAGCTTCTAACTGTAAAACTTGGTCTAGATATTGCAAAATATTATCTGCATTATAGGCCACATCTTTATAATTTCTGTTAACAGTATTATCTGTCATTATTGTTTTTGGAGAGCTTCCAAACATATCTTCTAAAGCTAAATCCATAGGTTTATCTCCTTTGGTTTTAGACTCAAAAGTAAAACGGTCGTTTCCTGTAACATTACCAACAGTATACATTGGAGAACGTTCTCTTTCTGCAATTTTATTAAGCGTACCTATATGTTTTTCGGCAATAACTAACCCCATACGTTCTTGAGACTCGTTACCTATAATTTCTTTTGCAGATAGGGTAGGATCTCCTACAGGTAAAGCATCTAAATCGATATGCCCCCCTGTATCTTCAACCAATTCACTTAAACAATTTAAGTGTCCTCCTGCACCATGATCATGAATAGATACGATAAAGTTTTCATCACTTTCTACCATACCACGTACAGCATTTGCAGCACGTTTTTGCATTTCTGGGTTAGAACGTTGTACAGCGTTTAATTCTATTCCTGAAGAAAAGGCTCCTGTGTCTGCACTAGAAACGGCAGCTCCTCCCATACCAATACGGTAATTTTCTCCTCCTAATATTACAATTTTATCACCTTCTTTTGGTGTGTCTTTTAGAGCTTGGTCTGCTTTACCATAACCAATTCCTCCAGCTTGCATGATTACTTTATCGAATCCTAATTTTCTAGCATCTTCTTCATGTTCGAACGTTAGTACTGACCCACAGATTAATGGTTGTCCAAATTTGTTTCCAAAATCTGAAGCACCATTACTAGCTTTTATTAAAATATCCATTGGCGTTTGGTATAACCATTGACGTTCGTCCATACCATTTTCCCAAGGCCTGTTTTCTTCTAAACGAGAATACGAGGTCATGTATACAGCTGTTCCTGCTAAAGGTAATGACCCTTTTCCTCCTGCAAGTCTATCTCTAATTTCTCCCCCAGATCCTGTTGCAGCTCCGTTAAATGGCTCTACTGTAGTAGGAAAGTTATGTGTTTCTGCTTTTAGAGAGATTACCGATTCGTAATCTGATGTATCATAAAAGTCTGGTTTATCTGCTGTTTTTGGAGCAAATTGCTCAACTTTAGGGCCTTTTATAAAAGCTACATTATCTTTATATGCCGAAACTATATCGTTGGGATGTTGTTTAGATGTCTCTTTAATTAATTTAAAAAGTGATGTTGGTTTTTCTTCACCATCAATTACAAACGTACCATTAAATATTTTATGACGACAGTGCTCTGAGTTTACTTGTGAGAATCCGAAAACTTCAGAATCTGTTAAAGGGCGGCCAATTTTTTGGGAGACGCCTTCTAGATAAGTTACTTCTTCATCACTTAATGATAAACCTTCTTGAATATTATAAGCAGCTATATCCTCAATATTTAATATAGCTTCTGGTTGGACATCTATAGTAAATGATTCTTGGTTTAACCCATTAAATTTTTCTGAAATCATTGGATCAAAATCTGAAAAACTTTCAGTAGAAGCTTCAAATTCTTCAATTCTAATAATGCCTTCAACACCCATGTTTTGAGTTATTTCTACTGCATTAGTACTCCAAGGCGTAATCATAGCGGCACGCGGTCCAATAAAAAAAGCGTCTAAAGACGCAGTATTTATTTTAGGTTGATTGCCGAAAAGCCAGTTAAGCTTAGAGATAGTTTCGGGTGTTAATTCTTTTGTTGTTTGAACAGCAAATACTTTACTGTTTGTGTTTCCAAAGAAATGAATCATTTTATATGTAGTTTGTGTTGTTTTTTTAAAATGCAAATTTAAGCTTTTTTAATGGTATTTTTTTAGTAAAAAGAGGACTTAATTTTTTAGTTGTTCACGAGGTTATTAACTAGTAGAACTTACTCTTCAACTATAACTATACTTTTGGAAGATAATTAACTAATCTAGAAGCCTAAAACTTTCTGCAATTTTTTGACCTTCCCCTAAGTTATTATTATAACAATATACAGTTGCTTCGTAGGCTACGCCCAGTTTTTTGTTAAGTGCTGCTATTACAAAAACAGGATTACGTTCTCCTTCATAAACTTCATAAGCTATGGCATAGTATGCATTTGGTATCTGTGGTATTTTTCCACCTAAAGCGGCATCTTCTAAACCTAAAGATTTAGCCGTTTGTACTGCACCGGCTTTTTGAGATGAAATAAATGTTTTTGGTTGTTCACTAATAGAGAATATTTCTATATCTACAGCATAGTTACTATTTTCGTAGCCTAAAACAGTTTCTGCTTCTGTTTCGTATTGTTTTAATTTTTCGGTAGTTATAAATGCTATTTTGTATTTGTCTGATTTTACTTCATGTTGTGCATATGTTGTAGTGCACATAATAAACATTATAACTAAAGTAGATAAAATTGATTTCATTTTAATTTCTATATAGGGTTAAATTTTAAGTATAGATTTTCAAGATACTCATTTCTTTTATTTAAAAAAGAGCATATTAATATAGTTGAAATGTTAAAGCATAAAAAAGCAACTAATTTTAGTTGCTTTTTTATGTTACATTGGAATGTTTTTAATTAGCTCCCTCTGGTAACTGTTGTGTAAATACGTATGTAGCAACAGGAGGTCCTCCAAATACAGAGTTTGAAGGATTATTAAAAATATTGTTTCTTAAATGTAAAACATCACTAGTGGCACCAGAGTATACAGTATTACCATCTAAATCAATATCTGTAGCGTTGTAACCAGCAGAAAGGTAAGTTGCAACTGGTGGCCCTCCAAATACAGAGTTGTTAGGGTCGTTAAATACTTGGCTTCTAATAGATGGCACATCTGATTGTGCTCCTAAATAATTTAATCTACCTTCTTGTTCTGCATCTCCAGCCCACATAGCTAAAACTCCAGTAGGCATACTAAATGTAGTTTGCGCATCGGTACCAAAAGTAATAGCATTGGAGCTATCCATAAAATCAACTGTTGTTGCAGTTGTAGATAACGTTACTGTATTATTAGTCATTATACCAAGATGATTACGGTGTTTTACTGCTATAAAATAATCACCGGCTGTTGATGTAAAACTTAAGCTAGAAGTACCATCTATATCAACAATATCACCATCTCTTTGTAATAAAGCAGACTGGCTTTCTATAACAGAGGTATTATCGGCGGAGTCTCTTAATTGTACTAAAATCCAATCTACAATGGCATCGCTACCAACAGTATTAAAAACAGTTGCATTACATGTTGTTGAGTCGTATGGACTAGTTGTAGGTATTAAACTATTTACTCTTAAGTCATCTCTCATCCAATCTTCTTCACCGGAAGCAAAGCTTCTATTTAGTGCAGGACCTTGTAAATAAACTTTTGCAGCTAATTGTAAATCTGTAGATGGAGCAGAGTAGCAGGTCCATGATAAATCGTCTATTCTTACTCTATTAGATGTTGATTGATTATCTAAAACAACAATAACATTTCCTTCTACATTAATATTAGAAATGGTTGTAGTTGTAGGTGTTGTATTATCTCCACTATATGGAATAGTACCTACAGATAATCCGTTTACTAATAAATCAAATGTTCCTGAAGATCCACTAAATGATAATTGAGTTGTAACTGTTAATTCTCCAATTCCACCAGAAATAGATGGTGAAGTTAAGTTACCGTTTCTAACGGTAATAGCTTCTTCATTTATAGTTAAATCAGTTCTTGCATCTGTAGCATTCCAAATAAGCCCATTATCTCCAGTCCATATTCTTGTAGTATAAGATGATGAATTTCCTCCAGAGGAAGCAATGTTTTGAAAACTTTCGTTGGCACATTCACCTCCACTTCCAGAGCCCATTAATGTGGTCTCACTAGCAGATGTACTTTGCGTAGACATATTATTAGCAGCATCTTTAGCTAATACAGTAAAATCATATAATGTTTCAGGAGATAAACCCGTTACTGTATATGTTGTTGCTGATGAGTTAGTTGAAACATAAAAAGCTCCGCCTACATACACATCATAATTAGTTACAGCAGTATCATCTGTTGCGGCTGTCCATGATAAATCGACAGTGCTTGCTGTAGGGTTAGAAGCCATTAGGTTTGTTGGTATTGTAGGTGCTTGAGTGTCTACAGTACCACCTCCCCAAATTGTATTTACATAATTAGGATTATCGATATAAGGATTTCTGTTATTTTGTCTAGCAAAAATAGCATTGTTTCTATCTATTTCTCTTTGAGATACAGGGTCTTGAGCATGCCATTGTAATAATATATTTAAAAATGTATCCGCAAATACTTGTGTGTTGGTATTGTTAAACATAGCATAACTACTATAGCTAAGAATATCGTCTTGATATCGTGTAGCAAAATAAAAGTGCATTCTTGCTATGTCTCCTTTAAATTCATCAATAGGTTCAAACACTGTTCCTGTATAACCGGCTGAGTAGCCAGAATCTAAATTATTACCACGTTTAGAGCCATTTGTATATGTAGCGTTAGGTGTATCTACAACTCCAAAAGGAAAACTACCTCGTTGATTATTTACATATTTATCTGATGGGACTACAAAGTGTGCATCTGAACGTTCTGGTGTAGATCCACTAAAAACAGATTGTGGTATAATATGTTCTCTGTTAAAATATTGTCCTTCTGCTGTTCCTCCCGATCCTGGATCTTGATCTGTTATATGATTATATTCTTTTACATCTGTACCACTTGGGTTTTCTGTATACATATCTAATAGTGTACTATTATTTTCATAATAGTTATCTACATCCGACGTTTGATATGTTGTATATAATCCACTATAACCAGGATCTGTTGATTGGTATTCTGGGGATAAACCATCGTTATTATTATCTATAATGTCTTTTAATTGTGTTTTTAAAGTATATCCAGTTCCAGTTGCGGAATTATAATATCCTGATGGAGCTTGAGCAAAAGCTGTTAAACATACAATTAAGAAGGTAATTGTTAAGTAAACTTGTTTCATTTAATTTAAATTATAGTGAGGTAATTCTTTTAGCACTTTATACTTATGTAATTTAAGAATTTATATTTATTATTTTTTTGAAACTTAATTCTAACGGCTTAAGGGGATGTGTAAATATTAGTTAGTTGTTTTCTGGAGTCTTTCTTTCTAATAAGGCCATGTAAAATCCATCAAAACCAGATTCATGAGCTAGTATTTTTTTATCTTTAATAAAGGTAAATTTTTGTCCAATTTCACTAGTTAAGAATGTGTTTACTTGGTCTTGGTTTTCGGATGGTAAAATAGAACAAGTTGCATAGACTAATTTCCCTCCTGGCTTAACCATTTTAGAGTAACTATTTAAAATATCGGCTTGTGTGCTTTTAATTTTATCTATAAATTCTGGTTGTAATTTCCATTTGGCATCTGGGTTTCGCTTTATAACTCCTAAACCAGAGCATGGTGCATCTATTAATACACGGTCTGCTTTATCGTGTAGCTTTTTAATAGGCTTAGTAGAGTCTATTACTCTCATTTCTATATTATGAGCTCCTGCACGTTTAGCTCGGCGTTTTAATTCTTTTAATTTGTTACCATAGATATCCATAGCAATAACTTGCCCTTTATTTTCCATTAAAGAAGCAATGTGTAAAGTTTTACCTCCCGCTCCTGCGCAGGTGTCTACTACTTTCATTCCTGGTTTTACATCTAAAAACTTTGCAACTAATTGAGAGGATGCATCTTGTACTTCAAAGTGTCCTTTTTTAAAAGCTTCACTAGTAAATACATTTTTACGTTCTATTAATTTTAAAGCATCAGGATAGCCTTTAATAGTTTCTGTTTCTATATCTAAATCAAATAATTCGGACTGAAGTTTATCCTTTGTTATTTTTAAAGTATTTGTTCTTAAAATAACATCAGCTTGTACGTTTAAGGCAATAGCTTCTTTATTCCATACAGTTTCTCCTAATTCTTTAGCAGCAAGTTCGTCCATCCAGTCTGCAAAAGATTCTTTTACTTTTCTAATTTTAGATAATTCGTCAAAGCGACCTTTTATTTTACGTATTGGAGTTCCTTCAAAATATTTCCAATCTGGTAGTTTAATCCCTTTTAATGTAGCCCATACAGCAAACAATCTCCATATATCGTCTCTTGAAAAAGGTTCTTTTACATTTGCAATTTCACTATATAAACGTTTCCAGCGTACAATGTCGTATGTAGTTTCTGCAACAAAGCCTCTATCTCTACTACCCCAACGTTTATCACGTTTTAAAAGTTGCTGTACTACTTTGTCTGCATACAGACCTTCGTTGAAGATTAGTAATAAACCATCAACAGTGGCAAAACATAAATTTCTGTGTAATCTCATTTCTTTATCCTCTATAGTCAACCCTTTACTTAAGTATACAATAAGAAAAGGCAATTGGTGTTTAATTAAACGAATTAAAATCAAAGAATTATCGTTTTTAATTCGGGCTTGCAAAGGTACGATTTTAGATGTAATTAAAATTATTTATATAGGGTAATTAAACTTTTAAGGTTTATTGAAGTCTAATTAATTGAGTTTTATATGGTAAAGTTGATAATTAGTCACATCAACTTTATGTTTAATTAATAACAACTCTATAAAGGGAGAGTTGATTGTTTTTTAGAATTAATTAATTTTAAAAAAGCTTCAGTGTGGTTACTGAAGCTTTTTTTTGAATTGATTATTACTATAAAATGCTATAATTGTGTTACTTTTCGGTTTTAATTCTTGTTTATGAATAGTTTTAAAATAGATGTTTTTAAATACGGGCTTAATACTAGCTTCATTTATATTATCTTATTTTCTACCATTTGAATTATTTCTGTTTTCTTATGCCGTATTAGGACGTTTGCATTACTTTACAGAGATAAACTGGATTAAGGATAAAAATTATTTTATAGATAATAAATTTTGGATTTATATTATCAGTGTTTTTTGTTTTGTTATAACACTACCAACTTTAATAAAATTACCTTTTTTTGAAACTATTGATGCTAATGAATTAGTACAAAATATACGTTACATTATTTTAAAATATGATACAGGACTATTTTTCATTACTATAGTTATTGCTTTTGCATTCTTGTGTTTTAAAGATAGAAAGAAACAGTATGGGGTTATTTTTTTAGGAGTAATTGTAGCTTACTTATTAAGAAATGTAGAGGAATCTATTATTCTGTTTGGTATTTTTCTGCCAACAATAATTCACGTGTACCTTTTTACAATGTTATTTATGTGGTATGGTAATTTAAAAACTAAAGAGCGTATTAGCTATTTTAATATTATTCTATTAATGTTAGTGCCTATTGTTATTTCTGTTATAAATATTAATGGTGAATCGTATTATTTTTCGGATAATGTTAAACAAATATTTACACAAAATAATTTTCATATTATAAATGTACATATCTATAAACTACTTGGTTTAAGTGATGGTGCAAAATTCTTTTTTTACGAAAGTATAGATTTAAAAGTACAAATGTTTATAGCTTTTGCTTATACCTATCACTATTTAAACTGGTTCTCTAAAACCACAGTAATAGGTTAGCATAAACGTTTAAATCAAAAAAAGACAATATTTATAATAGTGCTTTGGGTGGCTTCTGTTGCTTTGTATTTTTACGGCTATAAAATAGGTTTGATTATGTTGTTGTTTTTAAGTGTGATCCATGTTTTTATGGAGTTTCCATTAAACATCATATCAATAAAAGCGATTATTAAATCGTATTATAAAAAAGGTAGTCTATAGAACAAAATGGTTTATATTTATTGGCATAATTAAAATTATTTAAAATGAATAGAATTAATGTTGTATTACTATTAGCTTTACTTATTATGTCTTGTGGTAGTAAACCTTTAAAAAAGGAAACTATGTCATATAAGAAAATAGTTAACTCAGTAAATGTAAATGTTCTCTTAGAGGATTCAACTTTAAATGTTAGAGCGTTAGAGGTAATAAAAGGGAAAGATGGTTTTGCTTTTTTAAGTTCTAAAGGTCAATTTGGTGTTTTTATAAATGATGAACAAACAAAAAAATATACTAAACTATTTCCTATACAATTAAAACACGATTCTATTATACCTAATTTTAGAGCCTTAGCTACTAATGATAAAAGTGGATTTGGAATAAGTATAGGTAACCCTGCTTTGGTATATAAGCTAAAAGGAGCTGAAGGAAAAAGTAAAGTTGTATATGTTGAAGAACATGAAAAAGTATTTTATGACTCTATGGAGTTTTGGAATGAAGAAGAGGGGTTAGCTATTGGAGATCCTACGGAAGATTGTATGAGCATTATAGTTACTAGAGATGGAGGTGATTCATGGACTAAACTTTCTTGTGATATATTACCAAAAGTTAAAGAAGGAGAAGCTGCTTTTGCAGCGAGTGATACTAATATAGCTATAGTAGGAGATAAAACTTGGGTTGTGACTGGTGGTAAAGCTAGTAGAGTTTTATTTTCTCCAGATAAAGGCTTTACTTGGGAAGTTTTTGAAACGCCTATAGTACAAGGGATAGAGACTACAGGAATGTATTCTGTAGATTTTTATGATGAACTTAATGGTTATGCAATTGGTGGAGATTATACAAAACCTGAGGCAAATGCTGCTAATAAAATAAAAACTAATGATGGAGGTAAAACGTGGGAGTTGGTTGCAGAAAACCAAAACCCAGGGTACAGAAGTTGTGTAAAGTATGTACCAAATAGTGAAGGTAAAGCTTTAGTTGCTATTGGTTATAAAGGGATAGATTATTCTAATGATAGGGGGAATACTTGGAAACACTTAAGTGATGAAGGCTATTATACTATTCGTTTTTTAAATGATAGTGTAGCTTTTGCTGCAGGGAATAAGCGAATTTCTAAGCTAACATTTAAATAATAGTAATTATATATATAAGAATTAAAGAAAAAGCAGTCAACTGGCTGCTTTTTTAGTGTCTAGGTTCTCTCATTTCTCCTTTTTTTCCTCTATGTCTTTCTTTAAATTCTCTTATCATTTTTTGTCTGAAAGATTTATCTGCTTGCATGAGTTTCATTATTTTTTTAGCAGTAAGCACTTCTTGCAATTTTTTGTAATAGTTTTTTTGAAGCTTAACATGTTCTTCTTCCATTTTAATAACATTGTCTATAAACATTTTGGCTTCTGTTTCTGTTAAATCTTCGGACTTTTTACCTTTTAGTATGGGTTTAATATCGCTTTTCTTTCTAATCTTATGTTTTTCATCTTCATTCGCATTATATATAGGCCAAAAAGCTTGAGCTTCTTTTTCTGTTAAGTCTAACTTGTCGGTAATATGTGCAATTTTTAAGGCTTTTAATTTATCTTTATTTATGCGTTGTGCATGCAAATTAACAGCAATAAATAATAAAAGTATTGAGAGTATTTTTGTTGCATTCATTTTATTGTAATATTAATTCATTTTCATCTAAGTCCTCTAAATAACTGTCTAGTGTATCGTCACTTAAATTGTAATTTATAAAACTAGTTTCGTCTAATTCTGTTTCTGTAAATAATGAAGCTAAGTCTGTTGCTTGAGTTTCATCTAGTACATAACTGTCTATTAATTCTGTATCTATATCAGAGATGGAAGGTTCCTTTATATCACTTCCAGGAATAATAGATAATCTAAAAAATAAAACTATAGCTGCTGCTATGCTAGATGCATATAGTATATTCTTTTTATTAAATAAAGGTACTACTTTTGGGCTTTGTTCAATCTCTATTTTGCTAATAATAGAGTCTTCTAAAGTTGTAAAATAGTCTGTTGGTGTTTCAAAACCTGGAGTACTAACTTTCTCATTAAGTTTAACTTTACTTAAAATAATGTCTTCTAAATCATCAAAGTAATTATCGGGTACATCGGTATTATGAGATTCTATATTTTCTTTAAGTTTAACCTCGTTTAAAATAGTATCTTCCAAGTACTCAAAATAATAGTTAGGTGTTTTAAAACCAGAGTCTTTAATGTTATGTAAGTTATTTTTTTTCATTCCAAATTTTACAAAAAAAAATCTTGTAATTGTAAGACTGTTAATGTATTAAATAGTTTAATGTGTTGTTAAGTATTTTTCTATTTTTTTTATAGCTATATGGTATGATGCTTTTAATGCGCCTTCGCTTGTTTCTAATATATCAGCCATATCTTTGTATTTAATGTTTTGAAAATATTTCATGTTAAAAACTAGTTGTTGCTTGTCTGGTAACGTTGCAATTGCTTTCTGTAATTTTAATTGAATCTCATCTCCTTCAAAATAAACATCTGCTTGTAAATTGTTTATAGCTAAATTTTGCACTTCTTCACTCGTTACTTGTAATCGTTTAGCATTTTTATTCATTAATGTAATAGATTCGTTAGTTGCTATACGATATAACCAAGAATATAATTTACTATCACCTTTAAAGTTATCAATACTTTTATAGACTTTTATAAAAGTGTTTTGAAGTACATCGTCTGCATCATCATGAGATTTTACTATATTCCTTATATGCCAATATAAACGTTCCTTGTATAGACTTATAAGCGTTCTAAATGCTTGGTCTTTACTAGTTTTGGTTTGTAGTTGTTTTACGAGTTCTTTGTCTTTAGTCACAAAATTAATTTCTTATTAGACTATACTTATCTATAAAGGTTTAATGAGAAAATCATTTTATTAAAAGTATTAATCTTTTTTTATTACTCAAAATTAACATTCGATTAAGTGTGGTTATTTATCGATTAAAAACATCTTTTTTTGTGTTTTCTTAATTTTTGTTCTATTTTTGATGAAACAAACATACTTATGTTGTTAGTCGTCCCCAAGTCTAGCAATAAACAAAAAAGGATAAACATTATGTTTATCCTTTTTGTTTTTTTATTAAAGTGTATTTTTATTCAAAACTTTGCATGTCTACAAGTTTTTTATAAACCCCATTTTTTGCAATGAGTTCATCATGCTTACCTTGTTCGCTAATTTCTCCTTTTTGCATTACAATGATTTCGTCTGCATTTTGAATGGTAGACAATCTATGTGCTATAACAATAGAGGTTCTATTCTTCATCATGTTTTCCAAAGCGTCCTGTACCGCACGTTCGCTTTCTGTATCTAGATTAGATGTAGCTTCATCTAAAATCATTATTGGAGGATTTTTAAGTACAGCTCTAGCTATATTTAAACGTTGTTGTTGTCCTCCAGATATTTTACCACCAGAATCACCAATATTAGAGTTAATGCCTTTAGGTAGATCTTTTACAAACTCCCAAGCATTTGCTATTTTAAGGGCTTCAATAATTTGATCATCTGTGGCGTCCTCTTTTCCAATCAATATATTGTTTTTTATAGTATCATTAAACAATATAGAGTCTTGAGAAACTATACCCATTAAATTTCTTAAAGAATGTTTTGTCAAATCTTTGATATTATCACCATCTATAGTGATACTTCCATTAGTAACATCATAAAAACGGGTTACTAAGTTTGCGATAGTACTTTTACCACTTCCAGATTGTCCTACTAAGGCTATAGTTTTACCTTTGGGGATGTCTATGGAAAAGTTTTTAAGGACTAATTCATCTTCATATTTAAAATCAATATTATTTACTTTAATACCATCATTAAAACCATTTTTAGTTTTAGCGTTAGGAGCATCTTCAATAGGACTTTTACTTTCTAGGATTTCTAATACACGTTCAGCTGAGGCATTACCTCTTTTAACGCTATAAAGTGCTTTACTTATAGCCTTAGCTGGTGTTAATATGTTATAAGCTAATAATAGAAAACCTAAAAACTCTGCTTCCCCTAATTGTTTTTGAAAAACCATTTGTCCTCCATATATTAAAATAGTAGCTATGGTTAATATTCCTAAAAACTCACTTGCAGGAGAGGCTAAGTTTTGTCTATTCATTAAAGAGTTTGAAAACTTGTACAATCTATGTGTTGAGTTTTCAAATTTAGTTCTAAATACATTTTCAGCATTAAACCCTTTTATAACTCTTAATCCACCTAGTGTTTCCTCTAAAGAGGATAAAAACATACCTACTTCATTTTGTACGCGATGCGATTTTTTCTTTAAGCTTTTACCAATAAAAGAAATGATAAATCCAGAAATAGGAATAAATACAAATACAAATAATGTTAATTGAGGACTAAGAATTAGCATTGAAATAATAGCAAATAGAATGGTTAAAGGTTCCCTTACTATTAATTCTAAAACGGCTAAAAAAGACATTTGTACCTCTCCAACATCTGATGCTATTCTAGAAATAGTATCTCCTTTTCTTTTTTCTGTAAAATATGATAAGGGTAGATTCACTACTTTTTCAAACATTTTATTTCTTAAGTCTTTTAAAACACCATTTCTTAAAAATGTTATGAAATATAAAGAGAGGTAACCAAATAAGTTTTTTAATAGGAATAGGGAAACTATAATACCTACTATATATAGTAAGGCTTTTTCTTGACCAATGACTCCCATTTTTTGAGTTATAAAAAAGTAAAAAGAGTCTGAAGCGTAATCTTTAAAGTTTTTAATACCTGTCCATACTGGCTTAATGTTAACTTGTTGACTTTTATCAAATAAAACATTAACCATAGGTATTAAGGCTATCATAGATAGCGTACTAAAAAGCGCATAGAAAATATTACAAATAATATTTAAGATGCCATACTTTTTATAGGGTAACGCAAAGCGTAGTATTTTTTTTAAGTAATTCATTAAATAAGATTCAAGTCTTTTAAAATAGCATCTATTTTAGATTCTAGTTTAGTTTCTGTTTCTATAAAATTTGCCAAGGAATCTAAAGTAGTATTTACACTAATGTAGAATTTTATCTTAGGTTCTGTACCACTTGGTCGTAATGCTATTTTACTTCCATCTTCTGTATAATATATTAAAACATTAGATTTAGGTACCTCTATATTAGAAATTTCACCAGTAAGCATATTCTTAGAAGTCGATAACTTATAATCTTCAATGGTAATAACTTTAGAACCATTAACGATTTGTAATGGGGTTTCACGTGCATCAATCATTATTTGTTTAATTTCTTGAGCACCTTCAATACCTTTCTTAGTTATAGAAACTAAACGTTCTTTATATAAACCATGTGTAATATATAATTGTATTAGTTCTTTATAAAAGGAACTGCCTTTAGCTTTCGCTTGAGCCGCAATTTCGCAAGCTAAAAGAGCAGAGGTAACTGCATCTTTATCACGTACAAAATCTCCAACCATGAATCCAAAACTTTCTTCGCCACCTCCAATAAAATTCAATTCTGGAAAGTCGTTAATCATTTTAGCGATCCATTTAAAACCAGTTAATCCTATTTTGCATTCTACATTATAAGCATTGGTTAAAACAGACATCATTGGTGTGGATACAATAGTACTACCAACAAATTCTTTTCCTATTATTTTATTGTTAGCTTTCCATTGCTTTAAAAGAAAAGAAGTCATCATAATCATGGTTTGATTGCCATTAAGTAAAACTAGCTCATTGTCTAAGTTTCTAACAGCAATACCAACACGGTCACTATCTGGATCTGTACCTATTACGATATCTCCATCTACTTTATCTGCCAATTCTATAGCCATTTTTAATGCTTCTGGCTCTTCTGGATTAGGTGACTTTACTGTAGGAAAGTCGCCATTTGGCTCTTTCTGTTCTTCAACTATATGCACATTAGTGTATCCTGCTCGATTAAATGTTTCAGGAATAGTCATTATAGAAGTACCGTGCAAAGACGTAAATACTACATTTAAGTCTTCTTTTGCTTTTTTTGGAGTATTAAAACTTCCATTTTTTACAGAGGCATTAATAAAAACGTCATCGACAGTTTCACCTATGTACTCAATTAAATTGTCTTTGGCTTCAAATTTAATTTCAGAGTAATCTAATCCATTTATTATGTCTATAATTTCTGCATCTTGTGGAGGGACCAATTGTCCTCCATCTTGCCAATAAACTTTATAACCATTATATTCTGGTGGATTGTGAGAAGCCGTTAATACAATACCACAATGGCAGTTTAAATGTTTTAAAGCGAATGATAATTCTGGAGTAGGGCGCAAGTCTTCAAATAAAAAGACTTTTATATTATTAGCAGAAAAAACATCGGCTACAACTTTTGCTAAAGATTTACTATTGTGTCTACAATCGAAAGCAATAGCAACTTTTAAGTCTTGGTTAGGAAACACCTTATGCATGTAGTTGCTTATACCTTGTGTGTTTTTTCCTAATGTATATTTATTAATTCTGTTTGTGCCAATGCCCATTACGCCACGCATACCGCCAGTTCCAAATTCTAAGTCCTTATAAAAACTTTCTTTTAATTCGGTAGGGTTGGTAGCTATTAAATCTTTTATTTTTTCTTGGGTAGCTTTATCAAAAGCTGGTGTTATCCAAGTATTAACTCTTGTTAATAATTTGGGTTCTATGTGTATCATAGTTTATTATTATAGACTGCAAAAATAGTCAATTATGAAAATGTTAAAACCTAAGATGGTGTTAATTTGAGTGTTTTAATTAGAAATTTAATTTATTCCCAATTAAATAGCGCTTTTTGTCTCTTTTAGTACTTAAAATAATTTCACCTAAAAAACCAGCAACAAAAAATTGTGTACCAATTATCATGGTTACCAAGGCTATGTAAAATTGTGGGCGCTCTGTTATTAGCCGACCAGTTTTATTTAAATATAATTTATCTATTCCTAAATAGGCAGAGAATAAGATACCTATTACAAACATAATAACGCCTAGTGCACCAAATAAATGCATTGGGCGTCGTCCAAAGCGTGAAATAAACCAAATGGTAATTAAATCTAGGAAACCGTTGATAAAACGATCCATGCCAAATTTTGTTTCTCCGTATTTTCTAGCTTGGTGTTGTACTACTTTTTCTCCAATATTAGTGAAACCAGCATTTTTTGCTAATACAGGTATATAACGATGCATTTCACCGTTAACATCTATGTTTTTTACAACATTTATATTGTAAGCCTTTAATCCACAATTAAAATCATTTAAAGTAACTCCAGAAGTTTTACGTGCTGCCCAGTTAAATAATTTTGATGGTAAATTTTTAGTTAATTTATTATCGAATCTCTTTTTTTTCCATCCAGAAACTAAATCGAACTTGTCTTTTACAATCATATTGTATAGTTCTGGGATTTCATCTGGATTATCTTGTAAATCGGCATCCATGGTAATAACAACTTCTCCTTGTGCTTTTATAAAGCCAGCATGTAATGCTTGAGATTTACCAAAGTTTTTAAGAAAACGAATACCTTTTACGTTATGGTCTTTTTGAGAAAGATTGGTTATAGTATCCCATGAACCATCTGTAGACCCATCATCTATAAAAATGATTTCATAAGAAAAATGATTGGATTGCATAACTTTTGCAATCCAATCATATAATTCTGTTAGTGATTCTTTTTCGTTAAGTAGTGGTATGACTACTGATATATTCATACAATGTATTTGAAATTTAATACTTCAAATATATAAATATTATGCGTTTTGACGAGGTCTTTTAATAATTAACGCTACAATAAGACCAATTATAGCTTGAATAATTAAAAAGATTGCAGTAGATTGTAATTGAGGTCCAATTGCATATTGATTTTTTTGTGCTTCCATTTGCTCTAAACTATTAGCAATAGCATCTTCAGGAGCTCCAAAGTTTCTCATGATTTCTATAGATGATTCTATTGTTTTCTCTTTTAAAGTTATGGCAGCTTCAGGATCTATAAAATTAAATATGATTATACCAACTGTCATACTTATAATAAGACCTACAGCTACGGTTATAAAATAAGAACTGAAGGCCTCTTTGAATTCAATAAATCCTTCTTGTATTTTTTTAGATTTGTATCCAGACATAATTCCAAACACAATTATTACAATAAATAACAATACTCCTAACCACCATTTGGTTAGTAATCCTAAGTTTACTGTATAGCCCAAAATAGTAACAGCAGAAAGAGCTCCTCCTAAATATAAACCATAATTTAATGCTGATGATTTAATCGAATTTTCCATATTTTTGTAGTTTAATAGTTAATTATGACGGTTAGTATTCAAATATAGCGAAACGTTACAAAAATAAGTTTAAAATTATTCTTATAAATTTGTTGTTAGTTAATAAAAAAGAATTAAATTTGCACCTCGAAAATAGAATAGAATTAAAGCATTTAGCGATGAAAAAAGGTATACATCCAGAAAATTATAGATTAGTAGCATTTAAAGATATGTCGAATGAAGATGTATTTATAACTAAATCTACAGCTAATACAAACGAAACTATTGAGTTTGAAGGAACTGAATATCCATTAATTAAAATGGAAATCTCAAGAACTTCTCACCCGTTTTATACTGGTAAATCTAAATTAATTGATACGGCAGGACGTATTGATAAATTCAAAAATAAATACGCTAAATTCAAAAAATAATTTAAGCGAAACTATATATAAAGCCTTTCAAATTATTGAAAGGCTTTTTTTGTTATACACAATTAAACTATTTTTGGAAAGACGAATCAGTATTTTAAACTAGGTCAAAGTACCTGGTTTTAATATTTAACTTTTATGCACATAATGAACTATATTCTTTTTGATGGCCCATCACGTAATCAACTATTGCCTTTTACATATACACGACCAGTAGCAGATATTAGAGTTGGTATTTTAACTATTAGAGAAAAATGGGAGCATTATTTAGAGGTTACAACAACGACTATAACCGAAGAGTATTTATCTGATAAATACCCAATGGTAGAACTGGAAACGAATATAATGATTAATGCTTCGTTTTGTCCTAATCCCGAATTAGTAGCTCTTATAAAAGGTTTAAAAGAAAATCAGGCTATTTTTAAAGGGGAAGATGTTATTGCGTTTTTTACATTAGAGTCTCAAGAAGATATAGATTTAAATACATTTGAAGCTATAGAATTTAATGAAGATACATTACAAATTGAGCACACTTGGGATATTTTTTCTAAAAATGCAGAAGCTATTACTCAAGACTTCTCTTTATTAACTAAAGGGCGCCAGTCTCAACCAATACCTAGTTCTAATAATATTATTGCGGCAGAAAATATATTTGTTGAAGAAGGGGCTAAATTAGAGTTCACTACATTAAATGCAAGTTCTGGGCCTATATATATAGGTAAAGATGCAGAGGTAATGGAAGGTACAGTAGTACGTGGTCCTTTAGCTTTATGTAATAATGCTGTGCTTAAATTGGCAACAAAAATATATGGTGCAACAACAGTAGGACCATATAGTAAAGTAGGTGGAGAGGTTAATAATTCTGTTCTATTTGGGTATTCTAATAAAGGGCATGATGGTTTTTTAGGGAATTCTGTATTAGGTGAATGGTGTAACTTAGGGGCAGATACCAATAATTCTAATTTAAAAAATAACTATGCAGAAGTAAGGCTTTGGGATTACGATACTGAGAGCTTTGCAAAAACTGGGTTACAGTTTTGTGGTTTAATGATGGGAGATCATAGTAAATGTGGTATTAATACTATGTTTAATACGGGAACAGTAATAGGTGTTAATGCAAACATTTTTGGGAGTGGTTTTCCACGTAATTTTGTGCCTAGTTATAGTTGGGGAGGTAGTTCTGGTTTTACAACATATAATACCAAAAAGGCTTTTGAAGTTGCTAAAGTAGTAATGTCTAGAAGAGGTTTAGAGTTTTCAGAACAAGATGAGAAAATATTACTTACCATTTTTGAAGATACTAAAAAGTATAGGAGAGAATAGTTTATATGTTACATATATATGCTAGGAATTATATTAATATATGTTTTAGGTAAATACTTTTATAAACTTGCAGATAAGTATAATAAAGGTAAGTGGCTTTATGCAATATTAGGTATTATATCTTATTATTTTGGAGCTACTATTATAGGAGGTATTGTATTAGTTCTTTTAGATTTATTATTTGAATTAGATTTAAATTGGGATAATAATAGTGGACTATCTTTACTAATAATGCCTTTTGGTATTGTAACATCATATTTACTTTATTATTTATTAAAAAGGCAATGGAGTAAGTCTGCCATTGTTACAAAAGATGAAATACAAGATATTGGAAAAGATCAGGAAGATATAGAAATGGAGTAGAAGTTAATGGTTTGTGTGTTGATTTATAGTAGTTTATATATAAAGTAGAATGTAGAATCAATATGTAATAAAAAAAATATATATTGCTTAAGTATTCCCTTACAGCTTACTTATGCAACTACTTTTTAAAAATATCAGGTATTTTTCAATATTATTTATAATTATATTGATAGTAGATAGTTATGTGAAAATTAACATGCATGCTTTTCCTTACCGTTTTATTTCTAAAACATCACTTATTTTTTCATTGGTACTTTTTTTTATAGTAAATGAAAAAAAAGAGAATTTAACTAAGGTATCTTTAGTAGTATTAGCATTATTAAGTTTTATAATTGGTGACGGATTTTTAATAAATGCACAGTCTAGTCTAATGTTTATTATAGGATGCGTGTTTTTTGCACTAGGTAAAATACTATATGCTATTAGGTTTTCAAATAAACAAGATTTTAATATTTTTAAATTAATACCTTTTTTACTGTTCTGTTTCGTATACATGTGTAGCTTAATGATGTTTATATATAATAATTTAGGCAATTATTTTATATTCTTACTAATGTATTTGTTTATAGTAATGATATTAGCTCAATTTGCTTATTTAAGAAAAAGCGAAGTCAATAAAATAAGTTATTGGTTAGTATTAATAGGTGTTATTTTTTATATGTTTTCTGATAGTTTAACTATACTTATGAAATTTTATGATAGTAATATTGGGTATAATCGTATTACAATAATGTTGTTTTATGCTTTATCTCAATATTTTATTGTTATCGGTATCGTTAAAGAAAATAAGTTTTTAAATAAAGTGTAAATAGAAGACTATGAGAGCATTATTTAGAAATAAAACTAACTTTATAATCTTTTTTGTGCTTATATTAATTACAGATTTAATTATAAAAGACACCTTAAAAACAGTTCCTTATCGTTACTTTTCTAAAGCGTTGATAATGATTGCTCTTATATTGTTTTACTACACGCATCAAAAAGAAAAACATAAAAAGCATATTTGTTATATGTATATAGCTATGTTTTCTTTTTTTATAGGAGATATGTTTCTTATCAATTATGAGAAAGTTATATTTTATATACTAGGTGTTTTTCTATTTATAGTTGGAAAACTATTTTATGTTTTTAGGTTCTCCAATCAAAAAGATTTTAAGCTATTAGGTTTAGTCCCTTTTTTTATTCTTTGTTTCATGCATATGCTATTTATAATGCACTTAGTTATAGAAAATTTAGGAAGCTTTTTAATCCCAGTATTTATTTATCTGTTTATTTCTTTAATGTTGATGTTGTTTGCATTTTTAAGAAAGAATGAAGCAAATAAAGCTAGTTTTATTTTAGTGTTGTCAGGTGTTGTATTGTCTGTAATTAATGACAGTGTAACAGTGTTGCAATCATTTTATGACCCAAGTATTATACCTCATTATGATATTTTTGTAATGATACTTTATGGAGTATCTCAATACCTAATTATTTCTGGAGTTATTAAAGAATCTGAAAATAAAACAATTACTTCTGTTTTTTAACATGTTTTAAATCTAATAGATTAATAGGGTTAATACCTAAACCAGTAATAGATTTTTGAGAAAACCTAACTACTTCATCATAATATAAAGGAACTATAGGTGTCTCTTGCATTATTAGACTGTCCATTTTAGTATAAAGGGTTTCTCTTTTTTCTGTATTGGTTTCTGTAAAAGATTGTGTATACCATTCATCAAAGGTATTATTTTTAAAATGAGTATAATTTGGTCCATTTGGCGCAAAATTATTACTGTAATACAATGATAGGTAATTTTGAGCATCTGGATAATCTGCGACCCAACTAGCTCTAAACATATCTAATTTACCATTTGCTTTAGACGATTTTAATGTAGATGCGGGAATAACGTCTACAGTAACTAATAAACCCGTTTTTTGAAGCTCTCGTTGAATATATTCACAAAAATTTAAATAATTACTTGTTGTTGTTATTGTAATTTTTGGAGTTTTGTTCCCTGTTTCTTTTATATATTTAGAGACTAAAACTTTAGCTTTTTCTGGGTTATAAGTATAACCAATGGATTTATTATAACCAGGAAGCCCTTTAGGAATAAAACCTCCATTTGCAGGAATACCAATACCATTTCTTAAAAAAGTCATCATTTTTCGTCTATCAAAACCATAATTTACAGCTTGACGTAATAATTTAGACTGCATTTCTGATGCTTCCGATTCCATAAAAAAAGCTAAGTACTCAGTATTTAAATATGGACCACGTAGCATGTTTATATTGTTACTATATTTTTTTCTGAGACTTCCTTTTGTTGTTAAAATATCATCTTGATAAGATGCGTCTAAAGAATTTAAAAAATCTAAATTACCTTGAATAAATTGTAAAAATTCACTTTGTTTATCTGGTAAAAAAGTAATAGCAATAGCTTCAAGGTATGGTAAGTTTTTCCCATTACTATCAGTTTCAAAATAGTTATTGTTTTTTCTAAAAACTAATTTAATATTTTCTTCCCAACGCTTAAATTTAAAAGGACCTGTACCAATAGGGTTTGCTCTAAAATCTTTTCCATAATGATTAACAATTTCTTTAGGAACCACAGAACAATATTTCATGGTAAGTAGGCCTAAAAAGGCTGGGAACCCTTGTTTTAATTTAATATTGAAAAGAGTGTCATTAATAGCTGAGAAAGATTCAACTTTATTCATTACCCAGCGTCCAGAAGAGGCAACGTTATCATCTATTAATCTATTTAAACTATATTCAAAATCTGAAGCTTTAACAGTCCTGGTAGAGTCTTTGCCAAAAAGTGAATGTTTATGGAAATAAACATCATCACGTAGTGTAAAGGTGTAGTTTAAAGCATCTTCAGAAATAGACCAATTTTTAGCAATACAAGGCTGTACATTTAAATTATTATCCATTTGCACTAAACCGTTAAAAATCTGATTAACTGCCCAAATGTCTGCATTATCTTTAGCGAAAGCAGGATCTAATGATCCAATGTTTTTATGTTCGTTATATCTAAAAACAAGATAGTCCTTACTTAAATTAATAGTTTCATTACAAGAAAAAAGTAATATAATACTGCAACTAGCTAATAAATAGTTTGTTGTTGATTTAAAATGCTTGGTTACACGTTTTACCATATTATAATTTAGTTGTAAATTTGCACGCTCTTATTTATAACTAAGAGTATTAAAGAAAGTAAATATAAAGAGATTTATAGTGTCACGAAAACGGCAAAACCATTTATGAGAAAAAAAGTAGCATTTTATACTTTAGGTTGTAAACTTAATTTTTCTGAAACCTCTACTATAGCTAGAGATTTTACAGATGAAGGCTTTGATCGTGTAGATTTCTCTGAAACTGCAGATATTTACGTTATTAATACTTGTTCTGTAACAGAAAATGCAGATAAGCGATTTAAATCTATTGTTAAGCAAGCTCAAAAATCTAATCCAGAAGCATTTGTTGCTGCTGTTGGGTGTTATGCACAATTAAAACCACAAGAATTAGCAGATGTTAATGGCGTAGATTTAGTACTTGGTGCTACAGAAAAATTTAAAATTACAGACTATATTAATGATCTTTCCAAAAACGATTTTGGGGAAGTGCACTCTTGTGAAATAGAAGATGCAGATTTTTATGTAGGTAGTTATTCTATAGGAGATAGAACGCGAGCATTTTTAAAAGTGCAAGATGGTTGCGATTATAAGTGTACTTATTGCACAATACCTTTAGCAAGAGGAATATCTCGTAGTGATTCATTGGAAAATGTATTGAAAAATGCAAAAGAGATTTCAGAAAAGGATATAAAAGAAATTGTATTAACGGGAGTAAATATAGGAGATTACGGAAAAGGAGAATTTGGAAATAAAAAGCATGAACATACTTTTTATGAATTAGTTGAAGCTTTAGACCAAGTTAAAGGCATAGAACGTTTACGTATTTCATCTATAGAACCTAATTTGCTTAAAAATGAAACTATAGATTTTGTATCTAAGAGTCGTACGTTTGTACCACATTTTCATATTCCATTACAAAGTGGGAATAACGAGATGTTAAAATTAATGCGTCGCCGTTATATGCGAGAGTTATATACAGATAGAGTAAATAAAATAAAAGAGGTAATGCCTCATGCATGCATAGGGGTAGATGTTATAGTTGGTTTCCCTGGAGAAACAGAAGAGTATTTTATAGATACTTATAACTTCCTTAATACATTAGATATATCATATTTACACGTGTTTACTTACTCAGAAAGAGATAATACGTTAGCGGCAACAATGGAAGGGGTTGTATCTAAAAATATTAGAGCTAAGAGAAGTAAAATGTTAAGAGGTTTAAGTGTTAAGTTACGTCGTGCATTTTACGAAAAACAATTAGGGCATAAACGTACCGTTCTTTTTGAAAGTGAAAATAAACAAGGGTATATATATGGGTTTACAGAAAACTATGTAAAAGTTAAAACCCCCTGGAATCCTGAATTAGTAAATACATTGCAAGAAGTTGAGTTAACAAAAATAGGTGAAGACGGTATCGTTAGATTTGAGTTTATAAATTTTTAAAAAAAGTATATAAAAATAAAAAACCAAAGTATTAGCTTCGGTTTTTTTATGTTTTAAGAAGTTGTTTTTAAATTCTTACTCCCACAGGTAATAAACTTTTATATTGTCTATTACGTCTAATAAATTTTGCAATTTCTGGGCTTGTAGGAACAACACTTAAGTTGCGCTCTTTTACATTATCGAATACTAATTTAAGAAACTCTGTAGTGAAATTTTCATCAGAAATGTCTTCGGGAACAATTAGTTTAGTAAGAAAAATTTTGCGTTCTTGAAGAGAATATTCAATTTTAGCAAAATGATCGTCCATTTTTAATTCGAATTGACGTAAAAAATCGTTGTCAACTAGTTCAGCAGCATCAATCATAATATATTAAATTTAATTTTTAAGTAGGAAATCAAAAATAGTATCAACTATTTTTTTTAGCTTTACTGCGCGAATTTACGAAAAATTTTTCGTAATCAAGTGCTGTTTTTTGATAAATACTTATGAATCAAGACCTAATACACGTGTATTTGATGCCTGGCATGGCAGCAAACCCTTCTATTTTTGATAATATAAACTTGTCGGAAGCTCAATTTAGAATTCACAAATTACATTGGTTTATTCCCAAAGAGAGCGAAACTCTTAGCGATTATGCACTGCGTATGACCAAAAATATAAAACATGATAATGTTGTATTAATTGGCGTTTCTTTTGGAGGGATTTTAGTACAGGAAATGAGTAATCATGTTAAATTACGCAAACTTATAATAATATCTAGTGTTAAAACAAAACACGAATTGCCTAAGCGTATGAAAGTATTGCGAGCAACAAAAGCATATAAGTTACTGCCAACACAATTAATGAGCAATATAGATTTGTTAGCAAAATTTGCTTTTGGAGAAACCATTACTAAACGAATAGAATTGTATAAGAAATACCTATCTGTAAACGATAAACGTTATTTAGATTGGGCAATAGAACAAGTTATAAATTGGAATCAAGATAAAGCTAATCCAGAAGTAATACATGTACATGGTGAAAAAGATGCTGTATTTCCATTTGTTAATTTAGAAAAATGTATTCCTATTAAAAATGGAACACATATTATGATTATTAATAAATATAAGTGGTTTAACGAGAACTTGCCCCAATTAATTTTAGGTTAAAAAAGAACCAATTTCACAAAATATTTTTAAATTTACGTAAAACGTATTGAAGATGAAGATAATATACAAGACGCTATCATTAATAGGAAGTATATGCCTAGCTGGTTTATTTATTAATGCCTATCAAAATGCACCAACAGATGAAAACTTTGAAACTAAACGTATAAATGATTATAATGTATACGCATTACAAGTTCCAGATCAATTAGATTTTGCTGGAGAAGGTGTTCCCTTAGAAAATCCAGATATATTAGAACGAATGGATAAAGAACTACTTGTAAACACGTATTGGCAATCTAATGGTTTATTAATGTTTAAACGTGCTAAAAAATATTTTCCAATAATAGAGCCTATTTTAGCTAAACATGGAATTCCAGATGATTTTAAATATTTAGCAGTTATAGAGAGTGGATTAACAAATGCACGATCTCCTGCTGGAGCAAGTGGAGTATGGCAAATAATGAAAGCTACAGGTCGCGAAAATGGATTAGAGGTAAATAGAAACGTAGATGAGAGATACCACTTAGAAAAAGCAACAGAAGTAGCGTGTAAATATCTAAAAAAATCTAAAAAGAGATTGGGATCATGGACATTGGCAGCAGCAGCATATAATGCTGGAAATGCAGGTGTTGCTAGACGCTTAAAAGCCCAAGATGTTACAACGTATTACGATTTATTATTAGGAGAAGAAACAGGGCGCTATGTGTTTAGAATAATTGCTTTAAAGGAAATTTTATCAAACCCGGACAAGTACGGATTTAATTTTAGGGATAAAGACTTGTATAAAAATGTACCAACTTATAAAGTAGCTGTAGATACTGCTGTTACAGATTTTTCAAAGTTTGCAAAACAATTTAATATTAATTATAAAATCTTGAAACTACACAACCCATGGCTAAGAGAAAATATACTTAATAACAAATCTAGAAAACAATACTATATAGATATACCAGAAAAGGGATATTATTCAGTAGCAAATTAATAAAAATTGAGAACAAATAAAAAAGGAGTTAATTACGTAATTAACTCCTTTTTTATTTGTTTTTTTATGTCGTTTATCTTCTAGAAGTACGACGTTGTTGTCTCATAGAACCTCCTCGTCCATAATGTTGCTTAGGCATTTGAGCACGTTTCATGTTATTCTTCATTTCTTTAATTTGCTCTTTTAACATACCTTGTTTATCTAGTTTTTGAGCCTCATTAATTAATAAAGTAGCTTCTTGTTTTCTTCTCTTAGAAAACGCAATTCCTGCTAAGTTAAGTTTAGCCATTGCTAAATCTTGATCCATAGATAAACCTAAAGAAATTGCCTTTTTAAAATAACGTTCGGCCTCATTCATATCGGTTTGCGATACTAAAATCCCATTTAAATAATTAAAATAACCTTGTTGCTTTGTTACTAAAGCAGCTTCAGGGTTCTTAATCTTATCTAGCCAATTTTTTGCTCCAGCCATATCTTGTTTACGTAATTTTAAGAAGGCTAGAAGTATAAATTCATTTTTAAAGTATAAGAATATAAATATTAGAGATAGTAAAATTAACATAATTCCATTACCTATACCTCCTTCAGTAAATTGCCATACAGCAGTAGCAATAATTAAACCAGCGATTATTAATTTAAATATTTTATTATACATATTGTATTTTTTATAGAAATTAAGGTCTTTAAAAACCTTCAAAAGTTGTTATTTATTATTTTAGATTGCAAAGAAACTAATTTTTGACGAAATATTAAGCTTTATAAAACGTAATTTATATCTCTGTAAGTCCAAAGTTTATGCAGGATTCATGTAAAATAAAAAATAATAGTAACGATATTTAAATATTTTTAAAATAAGGTTTGCGAAATAAAAAAGTCGTTGTATATTTGCGCTCAGTTTTGGAGTAATACCAAAGACAATACAAAGTATATAATTTTTCAGATTTTAAAGATATTATAAAATGAGTAAAAGAACGTTTCAGCCATCAAAAAGAAAGAGAAGAAACAAACACGGTTTCAGAGAAAGAATGGCATCGGTTAATGGTAGAAAAGTATTAGCTCGTAGAAGAGCGAAAGGAAGACATAAAATATCTGTTTCATCTGAAACTAGACATAAAAAATAATGATTAACAATTGTTAACATAATTTGGGCGTTACTTAGGTGTAACGCCTTTTTTTGTATCTTATTATTACTATTTTTGAAACTCTATAAATCAACACAATGCCAAAGAATTCAAAACTAAAATCTATACTAATTATAGGATCTGGGCCAATTATTATTGGTCAAGCCTGCGAGTTTGATTATTCAGGAACACAAGCGTTAAGGTCGCTTAAAGAAGATGGAATTGAAACTATTTTAATCAATTCTAATCCAGCAACAATTATGACAGACCCTTCAATGGCGGATCATGTTTACTTATTGCCTTTAAATACAAAGTCTATAATACAAATCCTTAAAGAGCATCCTCAAATTGATGCTGTTTTACCAACAATGGGTGGACAAACAGCTTTAAATTTATGTATTGAAGCAGATGAAAAAGGAATTTGGAAAGATTTTGATGTAGAAATTATTGGTGTAAATATCGATGCCATTAATATTACAGAAGATAGGGAGAAATTTAGAGAGTTAATGATAGATATTGGTATTCCAATGGCGCCTCAAGCCACTGCAACATCATATTTAAAAGGTAAAGAAATTGCTCAAGAATTTGGATTCCCTTTAATTATTAGAGCTTCATTTACTTTAGGTGGAGCTGGAGCCTCATTTGTTTATAAAGAAGAAGATTTTGATGAATTATTAACACGTGGACTAGAAATTTCTCCAATTCATGAAGTTATGATTGATAAGGCTTTAATTGGTTGGAAAGAATATGAATTAGAGCTTTTACGTGACGAAAATGATAATGTTGTTATTATTTGTTCTATAGAAAACATGGATCCTATTGGTATCCATACAGGAGACTCTATTACTGTAGCACCAGCAATGACATTAAGTGATACAACTTATCAAAAAATGCGTGATATGGCTATACATATGATGCGTAACATAGGTGATTTTGCTGGAGGATGTAATGTGCAATTTGCGGTAAGCCCTGATGAAAATGAAGATATTATTGCTATTGAAATTAACCCACGTGTATCACGTTCATCTGCATTAGCAAGTAAAGCAACAGGATATCCTATTGCTAAAATAGCTGCAAAGTTAGCTATAGGTTATACTTTAGATGAGTTAGAGAACCAAATAACAAAATCTACTTCAGCTTTATTTGAGCCAACGTTAGATTATGTTATTGTAAAAATACCACGTTGGAACTTTGATAAGTTTGAAGGATCAGACCGAACATTAGGGTTACAAATGAAATCAGTTGGTGAAGTTATGGGAATTGGACGTTCGTTTCAAGAAGCACTTCATAAAGCAACACAATCATTAGAAATAAAGCGTAATGGATTAGGAGCAGACGGTAAAGGGTATAAAAATTACGATCAAATTATAGAAAAACTAACCTATGCAAGTTGGGACCGTGTTTTTGTTATCTATGATGCTATACAAATGGGGATTCCATTAAGTCGTATTCATGAAATTACAAAAATTGACATGTGGTTTTTAAAGCAATATGAAGAATTATACCTTTTAGAAAAAGAAATATCTACATTTAAAATAGATACTATACAACGTGATTTGTTGTTAGAAGCTAAACAAAAAGGATATGGAGATAGACAAATAGCACACATGTTGGGCTGTTTAGAAAGTCAAGTGTATACTAAAAGAGAAGAATTAAATGTAAACCGTGTTTACAAGTTAGTAGATACATGTGCAGCCGAGTTTGAAGCCAAAACACCATATTATTATTCAACATTTGAGAACGAAGTTGAAACAGCAGATGGTAAACGTTTTGCAGATAACGAAAGTAAGGTTTCCGATAGAAAAAAAGTAATTGTTTTAGGGTCTGGACCTAATAGAATAGGGCAAGGGATTGAATTCGATTATTGTTGTGTACACGGGGTTTTAGCAGCTGCAGAGTGTGGTTACGAAACTATTATGATTAACTGTAACCCAGAAACTGTTTCTACCGATTTTGATACGGCAGATAAGTTATACTTCGAACCTGTATTCTGGGAACATATATACGACATAATTAAGCACGAAAAACCAGAAGGAGTTATTGTGCAATTAGGAGGGCAAACAGCCTTAAAACTTGCTGAAAAATTAGAACGTTACGGAATTAGAATTCTTGGATCTAGCTTTAAATCTTTAGATTTAGCAGAAGATAGAGGAAGTTTTTCTAATATATTAAAAGAGAACAATATTCCTTATCCAGAATTTGATATAGCCGAAACAGCAGAGGAAGCATTACAAGTGGCAGATAGATTAGACTTCCCAATACTTGTACGTCCATCTTATGTATTAGGAGGACAAGGAATGAAAATTGTAATTAATAAAAAAGAACTAGAAGAGCACGTAGTCGATTTATTAAGAAGCATTCCTGGTAATAAGCTATTATTAGACCATTATTTAGATGGAGCAATAGAAGCAGAAGCAGATGCTATTTGCGATGGAGAAAATGTTTACATCATTGGTATAATGGAACATATAGAACCTTGTGGAATTCACTCAGGAGATAGTAATGCTACACTACCACCTTTTAACTTAGGGAATTTAGTAATGCAACAAATAAAAGATCATACTAAAAAGATTGCATTAGCATTAAATACTGTAGGTTTAATAAATATTCAATTTGCTATAAAAGATGATACCGTTTACATTATAGAGGCAAACCCTAGGGCTTCTAGAACAGTGCCATTTATTGCTAAGGCATATGGAGAACCTTATGTAAATTATGCAACAAAAGTAATGTTAGGAGAGAAAAAGGTTACAGATTTCGATTTTAAACCAGAATTAAATGGGTATGCAATAAAGCAACCAGTATTCTCTTTTAATAAGTTTCATAATGTAAATAAGAAACTTGGACCAGAAATGAAGAGTACAGGAGAAAGTATTTTATTTATAGACGATTTAAAAGACGACGAATTTTACAATTTATATTCAAGACGTAAGATGTATTTGAGTAAGTAACTTAAAATATGATAATACAAAATAGGCGCAAAACTTAATGTTAAGTTTTGCGCTTTTTTTTGTTATAAGGTGGAATCTAATAAAATTATTATATTTTTGATATAAATAAATAAAAATACTATGAAAAAAAATTACACATTTAAGATTTTATTATTATTAATGCTGTTTATTGGTGTAAATATTAATGCTCAGGTTAGAATTGTGAAAGTTGACCCTGCAAATAATCAAGTTACACTTCGTAATTATGGAGGTACTGCTGTGGATATTTCAAATTACTGGTTATGTAATTTTCCTGACTACAAACAAGACATGTCAGCTGTTACTTCGTTAGCAGCAGGCACGAGTATTATTATTAATGCTACAGTTACGATGAATACATCAGAAGGTGAAATGGGATTGTATAGTAACACGAGTTTTGGTTCTTCAGTTTCTATGCTAGATTATATGGAATGGGGATTTGGAGGACATACTAGAGAAAGTGTTGCTGTTGCTAAAGGTATTTGGGGGGCTGGTGATTTTGTAAATACAGCTGCTCCTTACGGATATTTGGGAGATGGAGCACAAAATGGAGTGAGTTTTTGGGGAACTACTTTAAGTAACCTAGAATTTAATGCAACTACTAAGTTTTCTGTTTTCCCAAACCCAACTAGCAATGTTATAAATATTGATATTGCTGTTTTAATCGAAGGCTTAAAAGTTGAAGTATATGACATATTAGGTAAAAGAGTCTATGCAGATAGTTTAAGTACATTATCTACTAGCATAGACATTTCACAATGGAATAGCGGAATGTTTTTAGTAAAATTATCTTCTGCAGAAGATAATATCTCTTTAACAAAACGTTTTGTTAAGATGTAGTAAAGCAATAAGATTAAAAGAGAAAAATAAAATAAGCCTTCAATATAATTGAAGGCTTATTTTATTTTATATCCTTACTAAATACAAAAAAAGCCTCAATTAAGAGGCTTAATAAGTATGAATTATTTCTTATTTAATTCAAAACTATAGGTAACATTTATGTTGTTGGATAATTTATCGCTAACTACTTTTGGAATTTTGATGTCGAAATCTGAAACGGTAACTGCAAAATCACCAGTAACCATTATTTTTCCCTCTACTAAAGCTAAAGCTAATCTTTCGTTGCTTAATTGTTTAGTCTTTCCATGGAATGTTAAAGTTCCAGAAAAAGTATAATTAGTTGCTATTTCAGAAAGTTTAGAAATATCAAAATTAGTAATATTACCTTTAAAAGTTGCTTTTGGAAAATCATCAGACTCAGCATAATTTTCATTAAAGTGCTCTTCCATTAAAGCATTTTTAAAACGAAAACCTTTAACTAATACCAAAGCTGCAAAATCACCATTAGTAGTATTTATAATAGCAGTAGTTGAGCTATTAGTAGCTTTAACTTCTTCTACAGCCGGAACAGAAGCTTCAAAAGTTGCACTACCAGTTTTTGTGTAATATTTTTGCGCGATAGCAATAGATGTTGTAAATATTAAGGCTAATAAAAGGATTGTCTTTTTCATAATCTTTTTTTTAGTTTATTAATGAGTAATCAAATAGTTTGCCAAAGCAACATTTAATTCTCAAGCAAACCATCTGTTTGCCATTGTACAACAATATCTATAAAATTTTGAGGTAATCTTGGGCCACCTAAAGGCATAGCTCCTGGATCTCCAGCCTGAGCAGAAATTCTATTAATTAAATTAATGCTTTCTACAGCAGTTTTTACATCGTTATATGTTAACAAGGGAACAGATGCACCATTTATTGGAGGATTATTATGGCACATAATACAATTGTTATCTATTATAGATTTTACATTAGCTTCGTAAGTAACAGAAGTATCTATAATAATAGGCTCAGTTAAATCGTCTTCGCTAGCATTATCACAAGCCATAAAAATTATAAATACCAAACAAAGAGTGAAGGTGTAGGGTGTTTTTTTCATAAGTTCATTTTTTTTGTGACTAGAAATTTCTACTTAAATTAAATCCAAAATAGATGTCTCCATCTCCCCAATCTCCTGTAGCTTGACCTAAAAAACCATTAGCATTCATAGCTTGAGAATTACTTAAATGCATTTGGAATACGTGCCCGCCAGTCTCTAAATCGAAACCAATAGATAAGGGGTTTTTAAATGGAGAATTACTAGCCCTATTTAAATGCCATCCATAATCTGCATTAAAAGACCAACGTTTTCCTAGTTTGTATCGACCTCCTATACCTAGTGCTAATTGAGAGTTATCTTGTTCGTCTAATACAACGAAATTATCATGAAAAAAAGTTGGGGCTAATTCTAAGGTTAATTTTTTGTTTATTTTTCTAGCAATTAATAATTGCGCTGTATAGCCTACGCGATGTTTAAACTTTAATTTAGGTAAATTAGCTTTTTCTAAACCAGTATTTATATATACAGAATTGTAGCCTACCATTGTAAATGGAAAACCATTATCTTGTTGTCTTGTTAATCTATATTTAATAGCACCTTCATATATTTTTTGTAAAGAGCTTCTAGATACACTAACATTAATAGCATCTGTTAAACCGTAAACAAAGTTTAAACGTGTAACGGCATCATCTAGTCCGAAAAAATTATCTAATCCATTTTCTAGGCTACCGAAACGGTGAGAGACTATAAAGGTTAATTCTTTTTTAGCAACTAGTTTAGTGGATTCAAAATTTACAATTTTTAAACCTTTAAAACTTGCCGAGGCATAATTGTTTGTATTGTCGTCTGTATCAATCTCATCTAACAAATCATCTTGAGCAAAGAATGTAAAGGGGAGAAAAAGAATAATAAGTAATAACTGCTTCATAGTTTTAGTTTAGTTTTTAATGCTGCATTGATCTAATTTAACTAGCTCTAATAAGTCGTCGTAACCAATACAACGTCCTTTAATAGTTATGTTATCGTTTATTTTAAATTTAGTAGTCTCATAACCTTCACTTAGATTACAAAAGAGTGTATTATTTATTGTAATATCTTTTGTATTAATTTCGGTTATGTTCCCAGAAACCATAATAGTTTTGTTTAAGTACTTGGCTTCTGCTGTAGTTGCATTGTCCGCAAATTCTTTAGAGATAACTTCAGATGCTACTGTAAATTCGGGTTTCTCGGCATGGATATCACGATGGTCTTGATAAATGTAGTTGTAACCTAAAAAGCCACCTATAATGGCTATTAATAGGACAATCCAATAGAGTTTTTTCATATGCTTTTATTTTTATAACAATTTACAAAACAAAAAATATGAAGTCTTAAAAGTAATCTAATATAGAATGAATCTAAATATTGCTATGGTTTATACTTAATTAGTTATTATAATTATCTGGTAACTCTATTTTTACCTTATAATTTTCTAATTCGCCAAGATAATCTTTAAGAGAAAAGTTTTGATGATCGAATTCTAATCGACGTTGTTTTTTCATGTCATTACGCTTTAATGCTTTTAGAAAACGTTTAACTTCTTGTTTATCATTTAAAATTAACCCTGGAACTTCCATAGATTGGCCAGCTTCGTTTTTTGCAACCATTGTAAAATAAGAAGAGTTACAATGTTTTATTTTACCAGACTGTATATGTTCTGCTTCTACACGAATACCAACTACCATTGAAGTGCGCCCAACATAGTTAATAGAAGCTTTCATGGTAACTAATTCACCAACTTCTATAGGTGCTAAAAAATCAACCGTATCTACAGAGGCTGTAACACAATAGGTTTTAGAATGTTTAGAAGCACATGCAAAAGCTATTTGATCCATTAAACCTAAAATATAACCACCATGAATTTTACCACTAAAGTTTGAATGGGAAGGCAACATGAGTTCCGAAATACTAATGCGTGAAGCATCTACAGTTTTATAAGTATTCATTATACTTTAGTTTAAAGGTTATGCTTTTCTATATAATACTCTATCTCTCTCTTTTTATAAAAGCTCACAATAATAAGGACTATACCTATAATCATCATTATAATAGAGAGAAATAGATTTGCTTCAGGAACATTTATAAGTGTTTCTAAACCTAAAAGATCACTAATTCCAGCTGCAGTAATAGCTGCTCCACATAAAAAAGCCCATATATATCTAAAACGTATGGACCATCTATAAATTAAATCTGGATTAATCTTCATTACTTTCTGCACGCTTTATAAAAGATTCCGGTAATGCTTTTTTAGCTTTAGCTCCCATTTTCTTTAATTTCTCTACACTAGTAATTAAGTTTCCACGACCTTCTACAAGTTTATTCATGGCAGCAGAATAGTCAGATTTTGCAGAATCTAGTTTTTTACCAACTCCAGTTAAATCTTTTACTAACCCTTCAAACTTATCGTATAAAGCTCCCGCTTGTCTTGCAATTTCTATAGCATTACGTTGTTGCTTTTCGTTATTCCACATGGTATCTATAGTACGTAAAGTAGCCAATAGAGTAGAAGGAGTAACAATAACTATATTACGCTCAAAAGCTTTATTATATAAAGAATTATCTTCGTTTATAGCAATAGCAAAAGCAGGTTCTATTGGAATAAAAAGTAATACAAAATCAGGTGATTCTATATCGTATAAGTCTTGATAGTTTTTATCCGATAATTGTTCTACATGGCGCTTTATAGAATTAATATGTGCTTTTAAGTGTGTAGAGCGTTCTCCATCTTCAGCATTTACATAACGCTCATAATCGGTTAATGATACTTTACTATCAATAATCATTTTTTTATTATCAGGAAGATGCAATACTACATCTGGTAGCACACGAGAGCCATCATCTAGTGTAAAGTTTTGTTGTACATAGTATTCTCTGTCTTTTTCTAATCCCGATTTTTCAAGAACACGTTCTAAAACCAATTCTCCCCAGTTACCTTGCATTTTACTATCGCCTTTTAAAGCTTTAGTAAGGTTATTGGCTTCCTTCGTCATTTGTTGATTTAAGTCTTTTAAACCTAATAACTGTTCTTTTAAGGCAGAGTGTAAACTAATGCTTTCCTTTTGGGTGTCGTCTACCTTTTTTTCAAAGGTTTGAATTTTCTCCTGTAACGGATTTAAAATATTTTTTATGTTTTCTTTATTCTGAAGTGTGAACTTTTCAGATTTTTCATCTAATATTTTAGTGGCTAATATTTCAAAATCTTTTCTAAGTTGTGCTTGGCGCTCTTCTAGTTCAGCATCACGTTTTATGTTGAGTTGTTGCAGGTTCTCGAACTCTGAGTTACGTTGTGCTAATTCTATATTTAAACCTTCTCTTTCGTCTCTAAAAATATCACGCTCTCCTTCAACTTTAATAATAGTATTACGTAATTCATTTAATTGTGTATTAAAAGAGTCGCTTTGCTTTTTATTTTCAGTTTCCGAAAATTGCTTAAAGTCATTGAATTGTTGTTGCAAATTCTGGTTTCGTTCTTCTAATGTACTTTTTTCACTTTTACTTTTTAGTTTAGTAAATAACATACCTAAATACCCACCAATGGATGCAGATATTAGGATTGCAATAATGAGAATGAGGTTGTCGGTCATAAGTTGTAAGTATAATACTGTAAAAGTAATAAATTATAAGGTTTGAGTTTTACGTATTAAGAATCTTTCTTAATATTTGAAAAATCATATTTTTTTATCGTAGTCTGAAGTATTTTCCAATGATTACGTAATTGTCTTTTTATTTCTGGAGCTTCTAAATCTTCTGAAGCTTTATAGGCATACCTTAAATAGTTTCCTCGAAATTTTCTTTCGTAATATTTGGTATGCGCTGTTCCATTTATATAATCTGTTCTCTTTGCAGGAATTTTTCTTGTTTTTACTCCTTTAAAGCTAAACAACCTGTAAAGTTTTCTTTTAAAAATAGGAGCTTCGTCCAATAGGTACTTTTCTTTAATATGCTCTACGCGTTTATGTTTTCTTTTTACCGTTTGCTTCATTGTTCTATAAAATTTAGCTAAATTTTTAGATTTAATTAAAGTTTGGTAACCGTAAAATTCAAAGCCCAAATAATTTAAAGGAATATTTTCTTTTAAAGTGCCATCGTTTTCAATTTTATAACATTGTAAGCGATTATTATTTATTTTAAAAAGTGTTTTTTCAGTTTTCTCTATTGAAATCTTTAGTTTGATTTTCTCTATTTCACTAATAATAGAATTTTGTACAAAATCTATTTGGCTTTCTTTGCATAATACAACAATATCGTCGGAATAACGTCTATAAAAAACATCATGATTTAATACTAAGTTGTTTACTATAGCTTTATCAAAAGGCAACATATAGATATTAGCTAATAATGCACTAATTGGCAAACCTTGTGGTATGCCCATTAATGTTCCGGAATCATCTAATTTTTGATTTTTATGTATTATCACATCAGATTCTACTAAATCTTTAATGCTTTCAAAGAAAGTATGTTTTCCAGTTTTTCTGTGTTTAGCTAATTCCTTTTCATCAAAATGACCCTTTTTTGTTTTTAAGTCTTTCAGCTTTACATAAGAAAACCTAGTAGTTGCTTTGAATAGATTATAATGGTCTTTTGGTAATGTTTTGTAATCTAATGTTTTTGCCCAAGCTAATTTTAATTTTTTATGATTTAGACTAGGAAAGAAGTTCTCAATATCTAATACAAGAGCTACACAATGTTCTCTTGTTTTAATTTCATCAAAGACGTCTTTTGCAAAATGGACATTATTTTTAAACTTTAGTTTATCATCAGTTTCAATTTGTCTATATGCAGTGATTGAATCTGATAGTATTGGATTTTGCTTTAAATAGGCTTCGTATTTTGGTGTGATTATTTGTTGCGTGTAGTAAGAATAAATATGAGCGTCTATATGAGCTGCGTATAATATCTCTCTAATTTTAGTATTAGAAACCATTACACCATTTTTTATTTTTTTATGAGAACGTCTAATTTCTCCATCAAAATTGGATGCTTTATAACGCCTTTGCTTTATTTCTTTAAAAATAAGAGGAGAAAAAGAGTGTTTAGATACTTTTTTAGAGTTTGTAATGTAGCGTTCAACTTCTTTTCTAACAGACAAAGGTGTCTTGTTAGAAAAGTGAGGATAACCTCTATCTTTAAACCAATCTTTTTCTTTTTTCATAAAATAAATAAAAAGGAAGCTCTCGCGCGTGTTTATAACAACATATAACTTACATCACTTGATGACTGAACCATTAGCCGAGTTCTCGACTCACGCTGCATTTGTACACTCTAAATAAACACTTACAATCAATGAAAGCAATTATCTCTTTAATAATCTTTACAGTCTTAGAAACCTTAGATGTATCCCTATTCTGGAATATTATCTGTAGCCTAATAAGAATTTGCATGACACTTTCGAAAGTTTCATGGCAAAGTTCTTGCAGGTATTCTCTAAATAACCTAAATTACAATTAACCTAATCTCCATATTTATTATCCCTAATTTTAAAAGGTCGGATTAAGTGACTAATTATAAAATTAATACAATAGTTCAACAAATGTTATATGTCTTAACTAAAGAACTTCCTTATTTTATAATTTAAATATAATATTTAAAACAGGATAATAAATGAGTTTCGAAAATAAATTTGAATTAGGAGAAATAGTAACCTTTAAAACACATCCATTATTATATGATTTACACATAAGGGGAGACGGTAAATTAGTACCACCATTTATGGTTGTAAAAGAAGTTTATTTTGAAGATAAAAAAAAGAAAATTGTAGATGTATCTAATGGTAAGAAAATTGCTGAAAGAATAAAATATACTTGTATCTTTTTCGATGACAATAAAAATGAATTTAAAGAAATTGTAATTTATGAGTCTATGCTTGTAAATTATTCAAAATTCTTTATTGCTAGAATGGATGGAGAAAAACCTATTTATAAAGAAGGGATTGAGACAAAAATTAGTTTGATAGAAGAAGTTTCGAAGTATGCTAATCCAAAGTATGAGTATGGAAATATAGTTTATTTTAGAACTAAAAAATTAGAAATTTTAAAAAAGAGAATTTCTGTTAAAAAAGAAAAAATAAAAGGAGAGAGTGAGCAAAAAGAAAAAGAAACTATTCAACATGTAGTTAATTATTCTACTCCAGAATTTGTTCTTTGTGGATATAAAGAAGAGAACGTAGAAGATTTATTTTATCCAAATGGAAACAAGAAAAAGATAATTTCAAAAGAATTATTTAAAGTTAAATGGTTTAATGCTTATCAAATGAAGTTCAGTGAACAGTATCTACCAATGGAGTGTTTTATTGATTCACAGCCTTTTAAAACTATTGTACCTCATAATTCAAACGAAATAAAGGGCGAAGAAGAGTAGTTTTCTACTTTATCACTCTAAAACTCCCAATCTTTTCATCGAAAACAATTAAATCTTCAGGAAACAGGCTGTTAAATGCACCTTGTTTAATCAAGTTTTTAGGCGTGTCTGTAATTATGCTATCTTTTGTCATAACGATAAGTTTATCGCATAATTGTATGGCTAAATCTATTTCGTGAGAGGAAAATAGGATAGTTTTATTAGTGTTCTTTACTAATTTTTGAAGTAGTTTTAGTATGTAGGCCTTATGGTACATATCTAGATGTGTTGTAGGCTCATCTAGTATAATAAGGGATGTATCTTGAGACAAAGCTCTTGCAATCATTACTTTTTGCAACTGTCCGTCACTAAGTTCGTAACATTTTTTATGTTTCAAGTTCTCTATATTAGTTTGGGCTAATGCTGTATTAGTAATGTTAATATCTGTTTCAGATAAATTACCAACCCAATTGGTATACGGTTGTCTTCCTAAAGCCACTAGCTCGAATACCGATAAGTTTTTAGAGGTTACACTTTCTGTTAAAACTAAGCTTAATACTTTAGCCAAATCTATAGAACTGTAGGTTTGTAGTAATTTTGACTTAATTGAAACTTCTCCACCTAGTGAATCTTGAACATTAGTTAGAGTTCTAAGTAGTGTAGATTTACCAATGCCATTTGCTCCTACTAAACCTACTAGCTCTCCTTGGTGCAACTTTAAATTAATATTAGAAGCAATAATCGTTTCTGCTTTTTTAGAAGCATAACCTATGGTTAGATTTTTGGTATCAAGGATTATATGTTGGTTATACTTATTCAATTAAAATATCATTTTCTTTTTTCTTACTAATAACCAAACGACTACAGGTGCACCAATTAAAGAGGTAATAGCATTAATGGGTAATGTATAATCTGTATTAGGTAGCTGTGCAATACTATCGCAAATAAGCATAACAATGGCACCTAATAGAAATACGGCTGGGAGCAAAATTTTATGGTTAGAGGTATTAAATACTTGTCTTGTTATATGTGGTATAGCTAAACCTATAAAAGCTATTGGGCCAGCAAAAGCGGTTATGGTACCTGCTAATAAACTAGTTGCTATTATAATGAATAAACGGCTTTGCTTAATGTTTAACCCTAAGCTTTTTGCATAATTTTCTCCTAAAAGTAAGGTGTTTAATGCTTTTATTGAGGCTATAGTAAATAATAACCCTAAAGCATATATGGCAGCAAATACTTTAAGTTCGTCCCATTGTAAATCTCCTAAACTACCAAAGCCCCAAAAGATATATTGTTGTAAATCTTCGGCCGAACTAAAATAGGAGAGTACACTTACAACGGCAGCAGTTATACTACCAAACATTAATCCTATTATTAGTATAGTCATAGTATCTCTTACCTTGGAGGAAACTATTAGCACGGTTAATAATACTAAAAAACTACCTAAACTGGCCGCTATTACTAAACTCCACTTAGAGATCAATATAGTAGTTAAAATGCCACCTAATAGAGAAGATCCCATAATAACTAAGGCAACGCCTAAACTAGCACCAGAGGTTATACCTAAAACAAAAGGACCAGCTAAAGGGTTACGAAACAGGGTTTGCATTAATAAGCCCGATACACCAAGACCAGAGCCAACTAAAATGGCAGTTATGGCTTTGGGTAACCTATAATCTTGAAAGATATACTCGTTACTAGTGTAGTGTTCTGGATTCGCAAAAAAACTATTAAAGCATTCGCTAAAAGAAATACTTACAGAACCTAAACTAACATTTATAATGCTAAATAGGATGAGTACTACAATTAAGAGTACAAAATATATTCTATAAGGTTGTGTTTTTATCACTTAGTCTAGAGGTTTAAAAAATACAGGTGTATAATCGTTTAATAGTTCTGGATGACAAATTTTAATAATATCTTTTAATACCAAATCTGGTCTTGCTGTTCCTAATTCGTAATAAGTAACACCTCCTGTTGCACCAGTTGTGTTAGAAAACGTATATAGTTTTTTTTCTTTAAAAGCGTTAAATTCTGTATAATGTGTATTAGCTTTTTCTAAAGCTTTTAAACTTGTATAATAAGATGGACTTAACCATAAATCTGCCGATTTTCCTTTACTAAATACGGTTTCAAAATTTAAAGTTAAACTCCCTTTACCTTTAGTGTCTTTCCATAAATAATTGGTGTTAGCATCCTTTAAAAACTGAGCTTCTGCACTTGTTCCGTTAGGTAAATACCAAGTATCTTTATACATAGCTCCGCTTAAAATTGTTGGTTGATTTGTTGCTTTTAACGCTAATGCTTTTGCATTTAAATAATCGGTTTCTATTTGTTTAAAAACACTATCTGCTACTTTTTCTTTGTTGTATAATGCACCAAAGAATTTTATCCATTCGGCTTTTGCTAAAGGTGTTTTTTCTACCCAATCTCCGTTGTATATAACTGGGATATTAGCATTTTTAATTGTTTTTAATGATTTACTTTTTCCATCTACGCCAAAAGCAACGACTATGTTTGGTTGTAAGCTTAGTAAGACTTCGGTATTTAAACCTTCGTTTTTTCCTAACTCTCTAATAGCTTCACTATCTATTCTAGCTCTTGTTTTTTTAGAAGACACATAATTAGTACCAGGAAATCCCACTAAAGTATTTTCTACTCCCAATAATTCTAAAGCTGGAATATGTGTTGTTGAGGTAACTACTATTTTTTCTATAGGTGTTATAATAATGCCATCGTATTGGTCTCTTAAAAATGTTGTTTTAGCAGCTTCTTCGGCAGAAATTAAAACATACTTAAAATTGTCTTTTGAGTCTGGCCAAGGACCACTTATTTTTAAAATTGAGTGATTTCCATTGTTCGTAATGGTAAAACCTTCTGCATGCGAGTTAGAAATAGCAATGTTGGAAATCTTAGATGTTACAGGAGGTAATTGACGCTCAATACCTTTGTCTTTCTTGCATGAAAGGATTGAGATACAGATAAAAAAGATGGTAAAATGTTTCAATTGTAAAGGGTTTTATGCTTCAAAAGTAATATTATTTAATCTTTTGTAAAGAAGATAAAACAAAAAGGTTACTTTTGCAGCGAATTTTGGTTCGGCTTTATAATTATTATAAAATCGATTAAAAGGGAATCAAGTGACAAATGTATGTTTTAGTCTTGAACTGTTCCCGCAACTGTAATCTTAGTCACGTAATGTGATGCTAATTATTAAACTTCTAACCACTGGTTTTAATAACCGGGAAGGTAAATAGTTAGACGAGAGTCAGGAGACCTGCCATTGTTTAACATCTAAAAATGACTTTCGGGTAAAGAGTCTTGAAGATTTATGAAAAAAATATTTTTTATATTAAATGTTTTAATAGTTAGTTTTTGCAGTTATGCACAAACGCAGGTAGACTCTATCCAAAAGTTAGATGAGGTTGTGCTTAGTGATAGTAAGCTAAAAAATTATGCCGCAGGTGTTAAAATAGAAACGCTTAGCGATTCTGTATTGACTAAAAATCCACAATCGCTAACCAGAATTTTATCTTTTAATTCTAATATATATTTTAAAGAGAATGGTTTTGGTATGGTGTCTTCTCCTTCTTTTAGAGGAACCAATGCTTCACAAACAGCTGTAATTTGGAATGGTATAAATATAAATTCGCAACTAAATGGGCAAACAGATTTTAATACGGTTAATACAACAAATTACAGTTCTATAGCTATACGAAGTGGTGGAGGAAGTGTGCAATATGGAAGTGGAAGTATTGGGGGAAGTGTCCATTTAAATAATAAGCTAGAATTTTATTCACATTTTAAAAATAGAATGAGTGTTTCTTATGGAAGTTTCGATACTAAAGAGGTAAACTATACAACATCTTATGGTAACGAGAGGTTTTCGGGCAACTTAGGGATAAACTATATAGACTCTAAAAACGATTACCGTTTTTTAGGAACCGATCAAGTTAATGAGAATGGTGAGTTTAATAACTATAATATTAATGCTAACCTAGGTTATTTTATTTCAGATAAAGATGTACTTAAATTATATCACCAAAGTTTTAAGAGCGATAGAAATTTATCAGGCACATTAGTAGCGCGTTCTAAAAGCAGATATGAAGATGAAAACTATAGAACCATGTTGGAGTGGTCTCGTGTAGCGAATCGTTATACCTCTAAACTTAAAGTGGCTCACCTGCAAGAGTTTTTTCGTTATTTCGAGAATAAGGATTCAGAGAACTATTCTTTTGGAAAAGTAAATACATATTTAATAAATCATAGTTTTAACTATAGAATAAGTGATGCACTTCAATTTAAAACGATTGTAGATTTTAATAGTTTTGAAGGATCTGGTAGTAGTTTTGGGAAACCAAAGCGAACAGCAGTTTCTGCAACTGCATTGTTAAATCATAAGCCTACAGAAGCCTTAAACTATGGTGTTAATATTAGAAAAGATTTTACCTCAGACTTTACTAGTCCGTTTGTGTTTTCTATAGATGCCGCTTACCAATTAACAAAGTATTATACATTACAATTAAATGGTTCTAAAAATTATAGAGTGCCTACGTTTAATGATTTATATTGGCAACCGGGTGGTAATTTAGATTTAGTGCCAGAATCGTCCTATCAGTTAGATTTTGGACAACAATTTAGTTTTAATAATACGGGAGTAAAAATTAATGGCTATTATATTAATACTACAGATTTAATTCTATGGAGGCCTAATAATAGTGGAACTTGGAGTCCTATAAATATTGCTAAAACTGAAAGTTATGGTGTCGAATTGGAGTTGAATTCACATTATCAAATTAAAAACCACAATTTTAACTTAATAGGGAGATACTCCTATACTGTTTCTGAAGATTCGAGAACCAAAGAGCAGTTAGTATACGTACCATTTCATAAAGGAAATGTGTCATTGGCATATAATTATAAAAATTTCTCTATGTATTACCAACATTTATTTAATGGAGAGGTTTTTAAAATAGATAGAAAGAAATTGCCAACTTACGATATTGGAAATATAGGAGTAGGTTATGTTTTTAATAAATCTGGAAAGATTAATTATCAATTAGATTTTAGAGTAAATAATATATACAATAGATATTACGAAAATGTTGCATTGCGTCCAATGCCAAATAGAAATTATACATTACAAACAACAATTAAATTTTAAATTATGAAAATGAATAAATTAACTTTAATAGCCTTAGCCATAAGCTTTGTTTTTACTGCTTGTACTAGTGACGACACTACTACTATTGTAGCTAGAGGAGACTATGAAAATGGTATTATAATTGCTGAAGAAGGTAATTTTTCGAGTGGAAATGGAGCTATTACTTATGTTTCTAACGATTTAAATACAGTAGAAAGTACTGTGTTTAATAATGTTAATGATAGAACATTAGGAAACTTAGTACAGAGTATGAGTTTTATTGGAAACTTAGGATACATTATTGTAAACGGATCTAACGAAATTGAAATTGTAGATCGTTATACTTTTGAAAGTATCTCTACAATAGATACAGGGTTGTCTAATCCACGCTATATGGCTATCGTTAATGGTAAAGGTTATATTACTAACTGGGGCGATGGAACTAATGCTACAGATGATTATGTTGCTGTTTTAGATTTAACAAATAATACTTTCGAAGCACCTATTGCTGTTGCAGAAGGACCAGAAGAATTAGTAGTTGTAGGAAATAAAATTTATGTAGCACATAAAGGAGGTTTTAGTCAAAATAATATAGTATCTGTTATTAATACAGCTTCTAATAACGTTTCTAATACAATTACTGTTGGAGATGTACCCAATACATTACAAGTAGATAACGTAGGTAACGTTTGGGTTTTATGTGAAGGAAATCCAAGTTGGACAGGAGCTGAAACAGCTGGGAAATTAGCAAAAATTAATACTATAAATAATACAGTTACAACTATTGATTTTCCTGAAGCAACGCATCCAAAGCATTTATATTTTGCTAACAATAATTTATATTATTATTTAGATGGAGGTCTTTATAAAATGTCAACATCTGCAGGTGCTTTACCAACTACTTCAGAATTTTCAGGTGTAAATTTTTATGATTTTAGTGTTAGAGGAAACCAATTATTTGGATTAGATAATAATTCTTTCTCTGCATCAGAAAGTTTCTTAAAAGTTTATGATTTAACAACAAATACAGAAACTAATTCATTTAATTTAGGCCCTTTTGCAGGCGAAGTTTATTTTAATTAGTAATTCTACATACAACATAAAAAAGGGCTTTCAATTTAAATTGAAAGCCCTTTTTTATGTTTCTAGTAAATCGCAAAACCAAAAACCAGTTTTACTATCATCATTAGGTGTATTATATTCTCTATATATTTTTTCTCCAATGGTAAAAGGTACTGGGTGTTTAAAAATTGGACCATCATAACAAAATGTATGGAACTCTCCATTTTCTCCACACGGGTCTACGTCTTCAGGTAAGTTGCTAATAAGCTCTTTAGTTATTGTTTTACCTACAAAATTTTCACTAAAATAGTTTGCATTAGCACAAACAACGATAGCTTTAAACCCTAAGTCTATAAAGGTGTTAATGAGGGTCACTGTGTCCTGCTTCCATAGCGGAAATAGAGCTTTAATATTTTGTTTATTTAAATGCTGTTCTCTGTAGGTTTTTAAATCTTCTAAAAAAATATCTCCAAAAACACAATGGGTATAATGTTTAGCTTTTAATCTATCTAAGGCATTATGCATAATAGTTTCGTACTCTTCCATAGTTGGCTGCTCTGGAAGTTCTATTATTTGTATAGGGATGCCAATAGCTTTAGCTTGTTTTTGTAATAACGAAATATGTAGACCATGCATTGAAACTCTATTATAATGAGAGTTTACTGTTGTTACTAATGTGTCTATACTATAACTATTATCTTGTAATAGGTAGTATAGTGCTAAAGAAGAGTCTTTGCCCGTACTCCAATTAAAATAAGTTTTATACATGTTATTACTTACTATCTATATACATGGCTTTAGGAAGTGGCATTAAATCATTATTATCACCAACTTCTTGTATTATTTCATTAGTTGTGTTTAATTGTATTCTATTATTATCCGCAATATGCATTAGAGCTACAGCTAGAAAAGGTTCGTTTTCGTTGCCTAATACCCCCAGATTACCAATATTTTCTGTAAATAAAATATCTGGAATTAAACCATCTGCAGGAACATCATCATTATCTTTGTTAACAGATAATGCTACTAAAGGTTGTAATGCATAAGTATGATTTGGGTTTGCATTGGTTCTACCAAAATTAGGAGAGTCATACAATGTAACTGAAGCTTGAGATTTACCGGTAGTATTGGTTCCTATGTGTATAACATTAATATACGCGTCTAAACTATTAATAACCATTTCACTGGCAGAAGCGGTTCCAGGAGTTGCTAATACATAAACAGTTTCTAGATTTAAACTATTAACATCTGTAGAGAAATTAAAATTGGTGTTATTAGACTGTTGTAAGTTATTATAAACTAGTTTAGAAAATACTTGGTTTCCAAATTGTCCTGTAACCATACTTCCTAAAAGACTAGCAGAGTTTACAGAACCTCCAGAATTATAACGCAAATCTAAAATTAAATGCTGTACATTATTCGCTTGAAAAGTTGCAAAAGCTGCATTTAATTGATCGTTAAAATTAGCAGTAAACCCATTATACATTAAATAGCCTACATTTTGACTTTCTACGGTTAAAATTTCTGTTTTAAAAACTGGATTCTCTGTATATGGTGCTTTACTAAGTGCTACTGTTTCTGTACTATTTTCTACTGTATCGTCATCTATTGTTTCTGTACCGTTATCATTATAAGTTGCTAAGTTTAAAGTAAAGCTATCTTGCCCTAATAAGCTTCTCCAATTATTAATAGTTAACTGAGTACCGTTTACAGCATAAAATAAATTGCCACGTTGTAGATTAACACTTTCAGCACTTGTACTAGGTAATATATAACGTACATAGCCGTAAATATTATCGCTGGTACTATTATAACGTCTTAATCCAAATTGCATCCCGTTGGTAGTACTTACGCCTGCTAATTGCTGTTCTAAAGCTAAATAATCGTTAGTAATCCAGCTAAACCTATCTACTGTTGTTCTATTATATATTAAACTTTCAAATAAAGTTTCTGGTTGAAATCCATTTAAATAACTATTATAATCTGCACTTAAAGCTTTGTTTGTTATTAAATCTTGTACTTCATCTCTATAGACATAAAAGTCATGCATTGCTCTATATACAAAATCATTAATATCTTTGGTGCTTACAGGGTTGTCATCTCTATCTTCAAAACAACTTGTAATAGAAAAAATAACAAGAAGGAGTAAAGCAATTTTTGAAGTTTTTTTCATAATGTATCTATTTCTTTTTCAGTTTAAAAATAGGTACTTTAATTGAGATTAAAAATTTTTTGTAACAAAATTAAAAGTCACTCGTCGTAATAACATAAAGCGATAAAATAAGCGTTTATAACCACAACCAAAAAATGACACAAAAGGAATTTTTAAATATTATAACCCCTTTTAAAGACAAGGTCTTTCGTTTAGCCAAACGGCTTTTAGTTTCGACTGAGGAAGCAGAAGATGCAACACAAGAGGTTTTAATAAAATTATGGAATAATAAAAAGAAGATACCTGAATATAAAAACATTGAAGCATTTTCAATGACTATGACAAAGAATTTTTGTTTTGATAAGTTGAAGTCTAAACAAGCACAAAATTTAAAAATTGTACATAGTAACTATCAAGATCATAATGTTGCTTTACAAAAGCAAGTAGAGTTAAATGATAGTTTAGATTGGGTAGGTCGCATTATGGAAGATCTACCAGAACAACAAAAATTGGTAATACAATTACGAGATATAGAGCAATACGAGTTTAAAGAAATTTCTAAAATGCTGGATATGAACGAAACAGCAATACGCGTAACGCTATCTAGAGCAAGAAAAACAATAAGAGAAAAACTAACAAAAACACATAGTTATGGTGTTAAATAATATAGAACAATTACTAGAAAAGTACGAAAACGGTGAGACATCACTAAAAGAAGAGCAGCAGTTAAAAGACTATTTTTCGCAAGAAACTGTAGCGCCACATTTAGAAATGTATAAACCCATTTTTTGCTATTTTTTGGTAAACCAACAAGAACAATTTACTAAACACGTACCACTAAAAACTAAACGCGTAATAAATTACAAGTGGTTATCGGTTGCAGCAGTTACGGTTCTTATGGCAGGATTCTATTTTAAAGATCCTTCAATATCAAAGAAGGATAGAGAAGATTATGAAATTGCAAAAGCAGCTTTAGCATCTGTATCTAAGCATTTTAACAAAGGTGTTAACCAAGTTAATTACTTAGGAACTTTAGGGCAAGCTACTAAGCAAGTCGCTTATCTAGATGAAATGAATAATCCTATGAGTAGGATATTTAAAAACAACTAAAAAGAAAGATTAAACCTTTAAAAAGACAACAATTATGAAAACAATAAATATAATATTAAATACAATGAAAAAAACCGTAGTACTATTTGCTTTAGCAATGCTATTAATGCCATTAACAGCAATGGCTCAGAAAAATATTTTTGATAAATACAGTGATAACGAAGATGTAACTTATGTATCTATAAAGCCAAAAATGTTTCAAATGCTAGCTAAAATAGATATTGATACAGATGATAAAGATGCAAAAGAGTTTTTAGAAATGGTAAATAGCATTACTAGTTTTAAAACTATGGCCACAGATAATAAAGCAATCGCTGCAGATATTGCAGGATGGGTAAAATCTCGTTCTAATAGTTTAGAAGAATTAATGGAAGTAAAAGATGATGGAACTATAGTTAAGTTTTACGTAAAGGAAGGTAAAGATGCAGACCACGTAAAAGAACTTTTAATGTATGTTAATGGATTAGATGAAAAAATGAAAGATGCTAATATTAACATTAATGGAAAAAACAGAAGTATTGAAACCGTAGTTATTTCTTTTACAGGAGATATAGATTTAAATCAAATCTCTAGATTAACAAACAAGATGAATTTGCCAGGAGGTAAAGAATTAGAGAAGAAAGATAAAAAATAATAAAACCAATACAACTCATCAATTATGCAACAACTAATCAAAATTACTGTTATAACTATTATGTCGGCTATTATGCTGTTAAGCTGTAAGAATGAAGCCTCTATACAAACATATATTATAGAGCATCAAGACTTACCAGATTATAAAGCTGTAGATATTTCTGCAAATATTGTAGATTTTTCTAAAGCAGATTTAACAGACGAGCAAAAAGAAACACTTAACTCTTTAGAGAAATTAAACTTTTTACTATATCGTTCTAAAAAAGACGATTTAGAGGCTTATAAAGCTGAATTTGCAAAAGTTAAGAAAGTGTTTTTAAACGAAGAGCATAACGAACTTATGGAGTTTAGTTCTGGTAAAACTAAATTTAGAGTAAGTGCTATAGGAAACGATAATACAGTTGATGAAATTTTGGTATTAGCTAGTTCAAGCGATTTTGGTTTTGGATTGCTAAGAGTTTTAGGAGACGAAATGAATCCTGAAAAAATGGTTGCATTAATTAGTAAATTGCAAAATGTAGATGTTGATGATAGTCAACTAAACGGAATTATGGATTTCTTTAAATCTTAAAAAGAATAAAGATTTTTATAGTTTATATGTTAAAGAGCTTAAATAAAAAGAGTTCATAAAAAAAAGGATTGTTGGCGCAATCCTTTTTTTGTTTTTATAAAATTCTAACTATTATTAAGAGCTAGAGTTGAATTTATGTTAGTTATATTCCTGTATAATTACTAGGAGAAATAGCTTTTAATTCTGCTTTAATAGTATCATTTACTTCTAAGGTATCTATAAAATTAGCAATAGAAGTTTCAGTGATTGCTTCATTGGTACGTGTTAACCCTTTTAACGCTTCATAAGGGTTAGGGTAAGATTCACGACGTAGTATGGTTTGAATTGCTTCTGCAACAACAGCCCAATTGTTTTCTAAATCCTGAGCAAATTTAGACTCATTTAATAATAACTTGCCTAAACCTTTTAAAGTAGATTTAAAGCCTATTAAAGTATGTCCGAATGGTACACCAACATTACGTAATACAGTGCTATCTGTAAGATCACGTTGTAATCTAGATACTGGAAGTTTAGCAGATAGATGCTCGAAAATGGCATTTGCTATACCTAAGTTACCTTCACTATTTTCAAAATCTATAGGATTTACTTTATGTGGCATAGCGCTACTTCCTACTTCTCCAGCTTTAATTTTTTGCTTAAAATAATCCATAGAAACATAAGTCCAAATATCACGATCTAAATCTATAATAATAGTATTTATGCGCTTTAAACAATCGAACAATGCAGCCATATGATCGTAATGCTCAATTTGTGTAGTAGGAAAAGAATGATATAATCCTAATTTTTCTTGTACAAATGAACTTCCAAAGGCTTTCCAATCTATCGCTGGGTAAGCTACTTTATGTGCATTGTAATTACCTGTAGCTCCACCAAATTTGGCTGCGCTTGGGATATCGTTTAATAAGTTAAATTGCTCTTCTAGCCTCACAACAAATACTTCAATTTCTTTTCCTAATCGTGTTGGAGATGCAGGCTGACCATGAGTTCTTGCTAACATTGGGATATCTGCCCATTCTTTTGCTAAAGTTTTTAAACGTTCTAAAACTGCAAAATATTCAGGAACATAAATATCGTTCATAGCTTCTTTAATACTTAAAGGTACAGCAGTGTTATTAATATCCTGTGAGGTTAATCCAAAATGAATAAACTCTTTATAATCACTTAAGTTTAAAGTGTCAAATTTTTCTTTAATGAAGTATTCAACGGCTTTTACATCATGATTTGTTACTTTTTCAATATCTTTTATAGCTTGAGCATCTTCCGAAGAGAAAGTTTTATATATAGCTCGTAAATCTTCAAAAATTGAAGTGTCTATAGAAGATAGTTGAGGTAATGGTTGTTCGCAAAGTGCGATAAAATATTCTATTTCTACTAAAACTCTATACTTAATAAGGGCTTCTTCAGAAAAGTAATTGGTTAAAACATCGACTTTATTTCTATAACGGCCATCTATTGGTGAAATAGCATTTAATGTTGATACTGACATAGTGTGTTGTGTTGTTGTTTTTTATAAAAGCTGCAAAGATAGGTTTTTGTATACCGAATTACGAATTACAAATTAGGATTTTTAAAAGCCATTTAAAGTTTAAATATTTATAAATATAAAAGAAGTAGAAATATTAGAGTTTAGAGAGAAGTGTATGCTTAAAATAAGTTTATTATTTTTTTAGTTGTTTTAAAATACGTCTAGCTCTTGCTTTAAATCCTGAGCTTTGCATTTGGTAATCACGTTCTAGTATCATAATTAGTTCTGGATGCACCCAATTGTAATCTCTACCTAATAAGTATAACGCATTCATAGCATAAGCTTTGGGTGCTATTTTTTCATCATTAATCATCCAATCAAAACATGCTTCGATAATTTTTTCGCGATGTATAGGTGATAAAGCAGATTGGATTTCATTTTCTGTTTTAGAGTAATATGCTGTTATTATATATTCGCAAACTTTTGCAACAGGTCGTACTGCAGAATCTATGTGAACTTTACTTATGTTGTTTGTAAAAGAATCTAAATAAGGAATGACAGCTTCAAGATTTTCACCACACATAAATTCAAAAACCCATCCAGCTCTTGGAGAAATTTTATCGTCTACCATAAATAAAATATCTAATAGAGTAGGTACTAAAATTGGATTTTCAATAACCAAGTGAGCATAATATAAGCGTTTTTCACGTGAGTGATTCACATAATTTAATTCCTGATATAGTTCTTCTTTAGTCAAGGGTTTTCGTATTTTTAAAGTTTAAAACTACTAAATAATGAAACTACTTAAAAAAATACTTTTTGTTTTATTAGCAATCTTTATTGTCGCTCAATTTTTTAGGCCAGAAAAAAATGAAGGTGATTTAACCTCAATAAATGCATTTTTGGAAGAAACAAATCCACCAGAAGATGTAAAAGTTATTTTGGAAGAAAGTTGTTTCGATTGCCATAGTGATGTTACAAGGTATCCTTGGTACAATAATATAACACCAGTTAATTACTGGTTAGCCGAGCATATCGAGCATGGTTCAAAACACTTTAATGTATCTAAGTGGAGTGGCAATTCTATAAAACGTAAAGATCATAAATTTGAAGAGCTTATAGAAATGGTAGAAAAGAAAGAAATGCCATTACCTTCTTACACATGGACGCATGCTGAAGCTAATTTAAGAGATGAGCAAATAGCGGCTGTTATTAAATGGGCTAAAGAAGTACGTTTAAAATATCAAATAGAAATGCCTAGACCTCAATAATTATTCTTTTTTAAGTTTGCAATTGAGGAATTCTCTGTTTTTAAGTTAATTAATTGGTAAACTCTAGTAAAACTATAGGTTGTTATTGGGAATTTTAATATTAGTGTATATATTTGCCTTGAAGGACTTAACAGTGTAAATTAACCCATTCTCTATTACAATTTGAAAAAACAGTTATTAATCATTGGTTTTGTATGGCCTGAACCAAAGAGTTCTGCTGCGGGCAGCAGAATGATCCACCTTATAGAAATTTTTAAATCTAAAGATTATGATATCACATTTGCTACATCTTGTGCAAAAAGTAATAAAGCTTTTGATTTAGAAAGTATTGGAGTAACCACCCAAGAAATTACTTTAAATGATTCAAGTTTTGATACTTTTATTAAAAAGTTAGATCCAGATATTGTTTTGTTTGATCGTTTTATGATTGAAGAACAGTTTGGTTGGCGTGTTGTACAACAATGTCCTCATGCGTTAAGGATTCTTGATACAGAAGATTTACATTGTTTAAGAAAAGGAAGGCAACAAGCTTTAAAAGATAATACAGTATTTGATATAGATTATTTATATAACGATGTAGCAAAACGCGAAATAGCAAGTATTTATAGATGTGATTTAACTATTATGATATCTCAAGTAGAGATTGAAATACTGAAACATCAATTTAAAGTAGATGAACATTTACTTCAATATTTACCCTTTTTACTAGATTCTATTTCTTTGAAATCTCAAAAAGAATTACCTAATTATAAAAAAAGAGAACACTTTATAACTGTAGGTAATTTTTTGCATGAGCCTAATGTAGATGGATTAATACATTTAAAAGAAAATATTTGGCCATTTATACGTAAAAAACTACCTAAAGTTGAAATTCATATATATGGAGCTTATGAGTCTCAAAAAACCAAACAATTGCATAGCGAAGAAGACGGGTTTTTAATAAAGGGCTTTGTGGATGATATTAATGAAGTAATGCAACATTATAGAGTTTGTCTTGTTCCACTTCGTTTTGGAGCTGGTTTAAAAGGGAAAATTATAGACGCGATGTTAAATGGTACACCTTGTGTAACAACAAGCATTGGAGCCGAAGGAATGTATGGAGATTTAGATCCAAATGGTTTTGTTGAAGATGATCCTAAAGAATTTACTATTAAGTCTATAGAGTTATATACAAATAAGATTTTCTGGGCAGGAAAACAGAAAAATGGAGTAAAAATTATTAATATTCGTTTTGATAAATTATTGTTTACTGCCGATTTTTTACATCGTTTAGAATTACTGCAAAATGGTCTTGAAGCTCATCGTAAAAGTAATTTTACGGGAACGATGTTAATGCATCATACATTGCAAAGCACTAAATATATGAGTAAATGGATAGAAGAAAAGAATAAATAATTTTTAGCTTTTAGTAGCAACTTTCCATTATAATTTTCTAGTATATAAAAGCTTTTTTACTTTTTCATTAAAAATAGATTTAGATATTATATTTTTATATAATTAACTAAATGTATCTCTGTTTTTATCAATCAAATAAAAAACTTAATATCATGAAAAGCTTTAGTAAACTATTAGTAGCAATTTTACTATGCAGTAGCGTTAATGCTCAAATGAATTCTAAAGAAATAGATTCGTTAGTAAATTATGCAATGAGTAAATTTAATGTTGCAGGAGCTGCAGTAGCAGTCGTAAAAGACGGAAAAATAATTCATAAGAAAGGGTATGGCGTAAAATCTATTGAAAGTAAAAGACCTGTAAATGAGCATACCCAATTTGCAATAGCTTCAAATAGTAAAGCATTTACAACAGCGGCTTTGGCAATTTTAGTAGAAGAAGGTAAAATTAAATGGTTAGATAAAGTAAAAGACCATATTCCTGAATTTACTATGTATAATAAATATGTTGAGGATAATTTTAATATCCAAGATTTAGTAACCCATCGAAGTGGACTACCCTTAGGAATGGGGGATTTAATGTTTTTTCCTGATGGATCAGATTTTACAATAGACGATTTATTATCAAACTTCAAGCATTTTAAACCAGAATCTGCCTTTAGAACAAAATGGGATTATGATAATCTTTTGTATTTAGTAGCAGGAGAACTTATAGCAAGAAAGAGTGGAATGACGTGGGAGTCCTTTATAAAAACTCGTATTCTAGTGCCTCTAAATATGGATAATAGTTACGCATCATTAGATCAAATTAAAGATACTAGTAATTTATCTGCATCTCACTCGACTGAGACGGGAACGATTAGAGTAATTCCTACATTTAAAGAAATGATTAATGGAGCAGCTGGAGGTATTTTTTCTAATGTAGACGACTTATGCCAATGGATGCTTTTACAATTAAATAGAGGGAAGTATGGTGAAGGTTTAAGTAAGCAGTTGTTCACAGGATTAAACCATAAAGAAATGTGGAAGATACATACAGTAATGGGAGTGAATCCAAATCCACGATACAATTCTCATTTTTCAGGTTACGGGTTAGGGTGGTTTTTATCTGATGTAAAAGGAAATATGAAAGTAGAACATACAGGAGGTTTGCCTGGAATGCTTTCTAATACGGTAATGATTCCAGACTTAAATTTAGGCATAGTTATTTTAACAAATACTAGTAATGATGGAGGAGGATTGTTTTCTTCGGTTGCTAATGCTATTGTAGATAGATACTTAGAATTAGACGACTTTAAATGGGTGGATAAATATGCAGCTTATTTTAAGCAAAGAATTAGTGGAAATGATGACTTTACAAAAAAAGTATGGAAAGATGTTTCTGTTGCAGATGTATCAAATATAAAGCCTGAAAATTATATTGGTTCATACAAGGATAGTTGGTTTGGGGGTATGGAGGTTTTTAAAAATAATGATAAATTATATATAAAATCATTGCGCTCACCTAAATTAAATGGAGAGTTACAGTATTATAAAGATCATACGTTTGCTGTAAAATGGGAGTATCAAGATATGAATGCAGATGCTTTTGTAACATTTACTTTTGATGATATGGGAAAAGCACAAAACATAAAAATAAAAGGAATTTCTTCTAATATAGATTTTAGTTTCGATTTTCAGCATTTAGATTTAAAACGAGTAAATTAAAAAGAAAAATGAGTTGGATAAAAGTAATATCTTATAACGAAGCAGAATCTCGTTTAAAGAAGATTTATGATAAAGTAAAGGGGCCAGATAATAATGTAGATAATGTATTAACAATACATAGTTTAAGACCCCATTCTTTAATTGGGCATATGACACTATATAAAAATGTATTGCATAATTCTAATAATACCTTGCCTAAATGGTATTTAGAAACAATAGGAGTTTATGTTAGTGCTCTTAATAAATGTAATTATTGTGTTGAACATCACTTTTCGGGACTTAGTCGTTTGCTTGATGATGATAAAAAATCACAAGAAATCTATAATGCAATTAAAATTGATAAACTAAATAATAGTTTTGATAAAAAATTTGTAGAAGGATTACTTTATGCAAAACAATTAACCGTAAATCATACAGACATAACAGAAAGTGTTATAGTAAACCTAAGAAAAGTAGGATTTACAGATGGTGAAATCCTTGAATTAAATCAAGTAGCTAGCTATTTTAATTATGTAAACAGAACAGTTTTAGGGTTAGGAGTAAATACAGATGGAGATATTATAGGACTATCCCCTAATAATAGCGATGATGCTAATAATTGGTCTCATTCATAAAAAATAATTATCTAGTAATTAGTTTTTTAATAGTTAAATACATAATGTTAGTTGTTGAGGATAAATAGTTGAAATTTATAGTTTCGTATGTATCACCAGGTTTATGATAATGAGGAGTGATATCTTTATTTTTAAACTCTTCGATACCTATGGCATTATACCTAACACCTCTAAAAGCTGCATGATCGATAAAGTCTACATTAGAAACATATATAGGTATATTATATTTTTATTTCTATAGTTAAGCTTCTTCAGGTTAGAAGCTTAACTATATATCATTGCAACACCAATTGCATTGTCATTTGTTCCTAGAGATCCTTCAACAGAATCGTAATGCGCTCCTAAAATAATATATTCATCAGTTCTAGTAGTTGCTGGTAGTATGCCATATATGTTTGTGCCTGTATAATAAACAATAGGAATTTTAGGGTAAGTATTTGGTTATTTTAGTTGCATTACTCATTTGTCCAAAAATATTGTAGATCTAAATCTTTTTTCCAACCTAAACTCTCATATAAAAATTGAGCAGGATTTGTTGTCTCTGTTTGTAAACCAATGCCTTTATAATTTAAGTCTTTACAAGTATTTTTAGCTTTATTCATTAAAGCAACCCCAATTCCCATTTTACGATAGTTGACATCTACATATAAGTCATTCAAAATAAACAAAGACTGCATTGATACTGATGAGAAACTATGAAATAAGTTTGTAAAACCTGCAGGTTTATTATTTATATAGGCAATATATATAATAGTGTCTTGGTTTGTTAGACGATTAATTAAAAAAGGTTTTACTCCTTCTATGTTTGATTCTTGTCTATAAAAAACTCGGTACCCATCAAATAGAGGTGCTAAGTCGTTTAAATGTGTTATGTTAGCTCTTATAATAGTCATAGTAATTCAAAAAAAAATCTATAACCGAAGTTACAGATTTAAATATTAATATATAATAAAGAAAGCCTGCTATTTGTTGCCAGACTTTTGTTTGTTTATTTCGTCTTGTAATTGACGTCTAACTTTTTGTTCGCGCTCTAAAGCAACTCTTCTATGTTCTTCGAACTGTTCTTCGGTTTCAGCTAATGTTGCTTTAGCTTGTTTTGTGATAGAGTTACTGTCTTTAAATTTATATATAAATAATAAAAGTAAAGCAAATAATCCACCAATTATAGACCACATTAATGTATTATAGCCTCCTTTACTCATTTGTATTCCAAATAAAGACATACTGTCTTTTTCTGTATTCGTTTGGTTTAAAGTACCTTGAGTAGTAGATAAATCTGTTTTTAATTTTTCAATCTCTTGTGTCTGCTTGTTTACTGTATTCTTTGTGTCGTTTAAATTTTTGTGTACAGCCTTTAAGGAATCTAAAACATTGTCTCTTAGCTTTAAAACCCAATTTCTTTTAATGACTTCATAAGATTGTCTACGTTCATCATTCCAATTACTAGATTTTGTAATAATAAATTCAAATTGATCATTAATGCTTCCTCCATCAAGAGACAATTGTTTCTCTGGTTTAGTAGCATTGTTTTGCGCTTGAATTGTTAATGAAAAAAAGGCTATTATAAGTAGTGCTATAGTTGATTTGTAAAAGTTCATACAAGGAGTTAGTTTAATAATACTCAATATTACGAAAAAAGATTAATTATAGAAATTTTTATAGTAAAAAGCCCCACTTTGGTGAGGCTTTTATATATACTTAAAATAATAGTGTTTAGATGTTTTAATAACACTATAATTTTATCTTATTTCAAATAAACTACTAGTAGTATGTAAAACGTCTTACTTTTGCAATATACTTGGCTAAACGAATAACTTGATGACTATAACCATATTCATTATCATACCATATATATAAAACAGCATTTTTACCATCTTTACGTACAACAGTGGCTTTACTGTCGTAAATAGAAGGTGCTGGACTACCAACAATATCGCTAGAAACTAATTCATCGCTCATTTCAAACTTAATTTGCTCCACTAAGTCTCCTTCTAATGCATATTTTTTTACAGTAGCATTCATACTATCTAAACTAGCTTCTCCTTCTAATTCAAGGTTTAAAATAGCTAAAGAACCATTAGGTACAGGAACACGAATAGCATTAGAGGTAAGTTTACCTTCTAAACTTGGTAATGCTTTAGAAACAGCCGCTCCAGCTCCAGTTTCTGTAATAACCATATTTAATGCTGCTGCACGACCACGACGGTATTTTTTGTGGAAATTATCTACTAAGTTTTGGTCATTTGTATAAGCGTGTATTGTTTCTAAGTGACCGCTTTTTACACCATAAGTATCTTCAATAGCTTTTAGAATAGGAGTAATTGCATTTGTAGTACAAGATGCAGCAGAGAAAATATCTAACTCATCAGGATTGTTCTCTAAATGGTTTACACCATAAACAATATTTGGAACTCCTTTTCCTGGAGCAGTTAATAATACTTTATCTGCCCCTTTAGAAGATTTTAATCTTGTTAAAGCTTCTTTGTCTCTAAATACACCAGTATTATCAATAATTAAAGCATTATCTATACCATATTTAGTATAGTCGATATCTTCTGGTTGATTAGCAGAAATAATATTAACAGTAGTTCCGTTAATAATTAAAGCTTGCTTCTCAACATCTATAGCAACAGTTCCTAAAAACTCTCCATGTACAGAATCGTTACGTAACAAAGCAGCTCTTTTTTCTAAAACAACTTCGTCTATTTTTCCTCTAGTAACAATTGCTCTTAAACGTAATTGGCTACCTTTTCCTGTTCTAGTCATTAATTCTCTAGCAACTAAACGACCAATTCTACCAAAACCATAAAGTACTACATCCTTAGGAGTAATAACTTCATTATTGTTTGCTTCTTTAAGCTTGTTAGCAACAAAAGCCATAGCATTACTATACTTTTTCTCTTCTAAATGGTATTCGTAAGTTAATTTACCAATATCTAATTTAGCAGGAGGAACATCTAAGGTTTTAATGGCTTGAGCTATTTCTACAGAATCGAAAACCGAAATTGGTTTTTGTACAAACTCCCCAGCATATTCGTGAAGATTTAAAATCTGACTTACATTTCTATCAATTAATTGATTTCTAAAAATCACTAATTCTATAGACTTATCGTACCACAGATCGCTTACAATTTTAATAAACTCTACAGTAGCTCTACGTCTATCTGCTTGAAACGCTAATTCGCTTTCGTAACTTTCTTTAACAGGCATTAGTTTAAATGTTTTGTGTGTTGTTAAAATTTTTGCAAAAGTATCGATTTCAAACGTTTTCGTGAAACTTTTAGCGTAAAAAAAGAAAAGCACTTTAAGGAAAACTTAAAGTGCTTTTATATAATTCTACGAGAAAATTATAATTATTATCTCGTTCTATCTAAAATAATGACGCTCTTTTTCTCCTTCATTATTAATGATTTCTAGTCTAAAGGGATCGTATTCAGAACTATTTTTCATGATATTTTTTACATCATCAATTGAGTTTACTTTGGTGTCATTAATAGCAGTAATAATATTTCCAGGTTTAATATTATTTTTAAACCAATAATTTGAATAAACTTTGATAGAAGTCATTTCAGAAAGTTTAACACCAGATTTTGTTCCAGCTTTTCTTAATTCTTTTGGTTTTGCATTTTTAATCTTTCCGATGTATGGGATATTGTATGTATTGTTTTTTAATAAAGTAACTTTAACTTCTTTAGCTTTACCATCACGTAAAAAGCTTACAGTGACTACATCATTAGGTCTTTTAGAGTTTATAAAGCCTTTAAGGTCTGTGAATTTTTTAATTTTTATACCATCAATCTCTTTAATAATGTCTCCGCTTTGTAACCCAGCATCAAAAGCTCCAGTGTCTTCTTCAACATCATCAACATAAACACCTTCAGTTTCTGTAAGCCCAAATTTTTCTGCAAAACCACTACTTAAAGAGTTTCCAGAAATTCCTAGAATTCCATTTTGAACATTACCATACTCCATAATGTCCTGTATAACTTTTCTTGCTATATTACTAGGTACAGCAAACGAATAGCCTACATAAGATCCCGTTTGCGATGTTATAGCTGTATTAATTCCTATTAATTCTCCATTAGCATTTACTAAAGCACCTCCAGAATTTCCAGGATTTACTGCTGCATCTGTTTGTATGAAGGATTGACTGCTGTTTCCTGATAAGTCTCTAGACTTAGCGCTAATAATTCCTGCAGTTACTGTAGATGTTAAGTTAAAAGGATTACCAACAGCTAATACCCATTCTCCAATTTTAGCATTATCACTATCTCCAAAGGTAGTATATGGTAAATCTTCATCTGCTTCAATTTTTAATAAAGCAATGTCAGTTTTTGGATCGGTTCCTACTATTTCAGCTTTAAGAGTTTTATTATTATTTAAAGTTACACTTAATGCTTCCGATCCATCTATAACATGATTGTTTGTAATAATGTAACCATCTGGTGATATAATAACACCACTACCAGTACCTAATTGTCTACGTTGTTGTGTACGACCCATAAATAAATCTTGAAGTGTAACTTGCCCACTTCCTAGAGTTACATTTTTTACGTGAACAACAGCATTTACTGTTTTTTCTGCAGCAGTAACAAAACTTGTGTTCTCTATAGCAGTTAAATTAGTGTTACTAACAGTATTGTTCGTTGGTATAAATACTGGTGCAGCTTGTTGTTGTGCTGTAACAGCATCTTGTTTTTCTTCTAAAAAGGTTTTATATGTTCCTAGGGTAATTGCTCCTCCTAATACCGAAACTAAAACCAGCGATAAAATCTTTTTCATGTGTTAAATGTTTATTGTTAAGGTTTGTTTTTTTTAGTAATACAGAGACTAGTTATTAGTGACTTGTAATAGATAACTATAAAATTAAAATATTATTGAGCGTTGTTTTCAATTTTAACGCGTATTTAACAGTCCTAATAAATTTCTAAAACAGTATATTTGTCGTAATTATTTCAATTAAATGACACATACCTTTTATAAGTATCAAGGCACAGGAAATGACTTCGTGTTTATTGATAACAGACAACAAGTATTTGACAAAAAAGAGGCCAAACATATTGCTTTTTTATGCGATAGGCGTTTTGGTATAGGTGCAGATGGTTTAATTCTATTGGAGGAGGATGATACTACTGATTTTAAAATGGTGTATTTTAATGCGGATGGAAACGAAAGCAGTATGTGTGGTAATGGAGGACGCTGTATTGTAGCTTTTGCTAAATTTCTTAATATTATTGAAGAAAGAACAACGTTTAATGCTGTAGATGGTTTGCACCATGCAATTATACATAACGATTATGTAAAGTTGCAAATGCAAGATGTAGATTCAATAGAAAATTATAGTACTCATACGTTTTTAGATACGGGATCTCCTCATCATGTAGAAATAGTTAGCAATTTAAAATCGTTTAATGTTAGAGAGGAAGGTGCTAAAATACGTTATGGGGTACTTTATAATGAAGCTGGTAGTAATGTTAATTTTGTAGAACATATAGAAGGAAATACTTTTGGAGTTCGTACTTACGAAAGAGGTGTGGAAGATGAAACATTATCATGTGGAACTGGTGTGACAGCTGTAGCTTTAGCCATGCATAATAAAGGTTTGGTAACAGATAATGAAGTAATGTTAAATGTAGAAGGTGGTGTTTTAAAAATTTCTTTTGAAGTAGAAAGGGGTGGTTATAAGAATATATGGCTACAAGGACCTGCTCATCAGGTTTTTAAAGGTGTAATATAATGATAACGCTAAAAGGAGAACATATATATCTTAGAGCTTTAGAGCCAGAAGACTTAGATTTTATATACAATATAGAAAATGATGAGTCTATTTGGGAAATTAGTAGTACAATTACACCATATTCAAAGTTTTTAATAAAACAATATTTAGAACACGCTCATAAAGATATATATGAAGTAAAACAATTACGATTGGTTATTTCTAATAATGAAGAGGAGGCAATTGGTATGATAGATGTTTTTGATTTTGACATTAAAAACAGAAGAGCAGGAGTAGGTATTTTAATTAAAGCTTCAGAAAATAGAAAAAAAGGATATGGAAGCGAAGCGCTTCAATTATTATGTAATTATTGTTTTAATCATTTAGATTTACATCAATTATATTGTAATATCTCTGAGGATAATGACGCGAGTATAAAGCTATTCACAGCTCAGGGATTTAAAAAGATAGGATTAAAAAAAGACTGGATTCTATATAACGGTCAATTTAAAAACGAATATTTATTTCAATTTATAAATAAAAATGTACATTAAAAAAATACTTTTAACTATTGTAGCCATTGGTTTGTTGGCAGCAGCTTACTTTGCTTATTTTGTTTATGGAGCAATGTTTTCTCCTAATACAGCATTTAATAGCGATACAGTTTCAATTTATATATCTCGCAACGATGATTATAATGATGTTAGAAAACAATTAGAGCCATTATTAAAAGATATAGAGGCGTTTGATGCTTTAGCAAATCAGAAACAATATATAAATAATGTTAAACCTGGACGTTACATTATAAAAAAAGGAGAGACAAATAATGATATAATTACAACACTTCGGATTAAGAATAAACCTGTAAAAGTTACTTTTAATAATCAAGAAACTATTGAAAAATTAGCAGGAAGAATTGCTAAGCAAATAGATGCCGATAGTTTAGCTTTGTTAAAAGCAATGACAGATAAAGCGTTTTTAAAAGAAAATGGTTTTAAAGAAGAAACGGCTTTGGGGATGTATATACCAAATAGTTATGAGTTATTTTGGAATAGCTCTGCAGAAGGTTTTCGTAACCGCATGTTAAAAGAATATAAAGCTTTTTGGAGTGCTTCTAGGAAATCTAAAGCTAAAAAGTTGGGGCTTAATGAAGCGGAAGTAATTGCATTAGCTTCTGTAGTTTATGAAGAGTCTAAGCAAGCTAGTGAGCAACCTCGCATAGCGGGTGTGTACTTAAACCGTATTAGAATAGGTATGCCGCTTCAAGCTGACCCTACTATTCGTTTTGCAGCTTATAAATTACCAAAATATAGTAATACTATAATAAAGCGAGTACTCAATGTGCATAAAGAAATAGACTCTCCATATAATACATATATTAATTTAGGATTACCTCCAGGGTTAATTGCTATGCCAGATATTTCTGCTATAGATGCTGTTTTAAATCATGAAAAGCATAAGTATCTCTATTTTGTTGCAGATGCTAAACGATTGGGGTACCATAAATTTGCAAAAACATTAGCCCAACACAATGCTAATGCTAGAGCATACCATAATTACTTGTCATCTCAAGGTATTTATAAGTAATATTGAAAAAAACATTATTATATCTAGTTTTTATATTTGTGTCATTTACAGGAGTGTCACAATCTAAACTAAACTTGTTTTTAAAGCCAAGTGATACCCTTAATAAAACAAGACGTAATACAGTAGTTATAACAGAAGCCACAGTAGGTGGTCTAACACTATTAGGGTTAAATCAATTATGGTATAGTGATTTTCAACGCTCTAAATTTCATACTATAAATGATAATAATGAGTGGCTTCAAATGGATAAACTTGGGCATAGCTTTACTGCTTATCAAGTAGGTAGGTTTGGTGCAGATGTATTAAACTGGAGCGGTGTAAGTGAAAAAGATCAATTGATTTATGGAGCAACTTTAGGTTTTTCGTTTTTAACAGCCGTAGAAGTTTTAGATGGCTTTTCTAAAGAATGGGGATTCTCTTGGGGAGATTTTGTTGCTAATGCCACTGGAACAGGGTTATATGTTGGTCAAGAATTATTATGGAAAGAACAACGTATTACATTAAAGTATTCTTTTCATAGAACTTCGTATGCAGGACAACGACCAGATAAACTTGGAGCTGGTTTTTTAGAAGAAACACTTAAAGATTATAACGGTCAAACGTATTGGTTAAGTGCAAATTTGCACTCGTTTTTTAAGCAAAGTAGACTTCCTAAGTGGCTTAATGTAGCATTTGGGTATGGAGGAGAGGGCATGTTAGCAGGAACAAAGACCACTCAGGTTGAGCTTTTTGGTCAGTCAAAAAGACGACGACAATACTATTTAAGTCTTGATATAGATTTAACAAAAATTAACACTAACTCACAGATTTTAAGAACTTTATTTAGTATTTTTAATGTAGTAAAAGTCCCACTTCCTACGGTAGAACTCACCGGAAAAAATGGCATAAAGTTTCACGCTATATACTTTTAATTGTATTTTAACGAATAATTTTGTTACATCATTTTTTTTGTATAATTTTGCACGCTGAAATTTTAGACTCGCTTTTTGATTAAAATTAGTCTAATAAATTTAAAATTATGAACAAGAAGAGTAGTGCAAGTTTTTTATTACTAGCGATTACAATTTGTGTTTTAACTGTTGTGTCGCTATCAACAGAAGAAAAGTTAAATCATACAGAAGTAGAGTATTATTCTACTAAAGGGTTAAATTTAGATTATACAGTTAATAATCAAGTTACCTCTAAAGACATTGCGTTTCCGGATAAAAAAGAAGAAACGTATACATTAGAATTAGGGAAATCATTTATGGGCTTTAAAGAAGCTTTGGGTTTTAAAGAGTCTCAAAATAATTATTTCTCAGTTAATACTTTAGGTTACTTAGGTAAATATCAATTTGGTAAAAGTACACTTAGGTTGATAGGTATTAACAATGCAAGTTTGTTTTTGAAGACACCAGAATTGCAAGAAAAAGCTTTTATAGCTAATACAGAACGTAATAAATGGGTGTTAAGACGTGATATTAAGCGTTTTGAAGGGAAGTACGTAAATGGAGTTAAGGTTACAGAATCTGGAATTTTGGCTGCTGCGCATTTAGCTGGACCTGGAAGTGTAAAGAAATATCTAAGAAGTTATGGTAAGCAAGGTTTTTCTGATGCTTATGGGACATCGATACGATCTTACATGAAGCGTTTTTCTGGATATGATACATCTGAAATTAAGCCAAACAAAAGGCCAAAAGTATCTTTAAAACTTAAAGCATAAGTAAGTATTTTAATTTTTATGAATTATAAACAAGGTTGGTCTTTTATGAAGATCAACCTTTACTTTTTGCCATGCATTTGCAGACATTGTTTTTATATATTCTGTGGGTAATGTAATATCGCAAGCAACACATATATTTGTATTGCCATTTAAAATGTCGCACAGGTCTTCTAACATTTTGTTGTTTCTATATGGGGTTTCAATAAATAATTGCGATTGATTATGTTCGAAAGATAGGCGTTCTAATCTTTTTAATTCTTTTTTACGCTCACCTTTATCTATTGGTAGATAACCATTAAAAGCGAAGCTTTGCCCATTCATTCCAGATCCCATCATTGCTAATAAAATAGAGGAAGGGCCAACTAAGGGCACTACTTTTATGTTATTTTCATGAGCTATTTTTACAATGTCTGCACCTGGATCTGCAACTCCAGGGCATCCAGCTTCAGAAATAACCCCAACATTTATACCTTTTTTACATGGTTCTAAATAGCTAGGTAATTCACTTGCGTCTGTAAATTTGTTTAATGGAAATAAAGTCAAAGAAGATTGTTGTTTTCCTGAGCTTATCTTTTTTATAAATCGCCTTGCTGTTTTTTCATTTTCAACAATATAAGTATCTATCTGTTCTATAATCTTCTTTACAGTTAAGGGGAGAACATTTAAAGGTTCTGTGTCTCCCAGTGTGGTTGGAATAAGATATAAAATGCCAGAAATGTTGTTCATGATGTTGTATGTTAGGGGATTTTACTATTAGTAAAGTTAATGAAAAGAAAATTAACTAATGACTAGCTTATATGGCTAAAAGGGGAAAAAAATGGATTCTTTTCTTAATCATCGTTTTTTAGTTTGTTGGTTATAATATTACATGTGTCATCAAGCATTTTAAAAACATTATCAAATCCAGAGTCTCCACCATAATAGGGATCTGGGACATCCAGATTTTCGCCAGGAATATTTTCGTTTAAAATTAACTTTACTTTATTCTTGTCTTGATTATTTCTGGCTAATCTTATAATATTTCTGTAGTTAGAATTGTCCATTGCGTAGATGAAATCAAAACGGTCAAAATCTATTGAGGTAAATTGGCGCCCTCTTTGTGTGTTGATATCTATGCCATAATGTTTTGCTATAGCTATAGAGCGTTTATCTGGTTTTTCTCCAATATGATAATTACTAGTCCCTGCAGAGTCTACAAAAAAGAGTTCTTCTGGCAGTTTAGATTTTAAAATACCTTCTGCTAGTGGAGAGCGACAGATATTTCCGAGGCAAACCATTAGTATTTTTATCATTTTATAAAAGGGTGTTAAACAGAGAGTTTTTTAGTTAAATCTTCAACGTATTTTCTAAACTGTTTATCTGTAGATGATAAATTATCTACAGTTTTACATGCGTGCAATACTGTAGCGTGATCACGCTTTCCTATTTGAGAGCCAATACTTGCTAATGATGCTTTTGTAAATTTCTTAGCAAAAAACATAGCTAATTGTCTAGCTTGTACAATATGACGTTTTCTGGTTTTTGATTGTAAGGTATCTACATCCATTTGGAAGTAATCTGAAACTACTTTTTGAATATAGTCTATAGATACTTCGCGTTTTGTGTTTTTAACAAACTTCTCAACAACTTGTTTAGCTAAATCAATATTAATTTCTTTTTTATTGAAAGAAGATTGGGCTATTAAAGAGATGATAGCACCTTCCAATTCTCTAATATTTGATTTTATATTTTTCGCAACATATTCTACAATATCATTAGGCATTTCAACACCATCACGATATAGTTTGTTCTTTAAAATAGAAACACGAGTTTCAAAATCTGGAGTTTGTAACTCTGCAGATAATCCCCATTTAAAACGAGATAATAAACGTTGTTCTATGTCCTGCATGTCTACAGGTGCTTTATCACTAGTTAGTATAACCTGTTTACCATTTTGGTGTAAGTGATTAAAAATATGGAAGAAAACATCCTGTGTTCCAGATTTTCCAGATAAGAATTGTACATCATCAATAACTAAAACATCTATAAGTTGGTAGAAGTGAATAAAGTCATTTCTATTATTCTTTTTTACAGAATCAATATATTGCTGTGTGAATTTTTCTGCTGAAATATATAAAACAGTTTTTTCTGGATATTTATCCTTAATGTTAACACCTATTGCATGAGCTAAGTGTGTTTTTCCTAGACCAACACCACCAAAAATTAATAATGGATTAAAAGAGGTTCCTCCTGGTTTTGCAGAAACAGCTAAACCTGCACTTCTTGCTAAACGATTTGAGTCACCCTCTAAAAAATTATCGAAATTATAATTGGGGTTAAGTTGAGATTCTATTTTTACATTACGAATGCCAGGTATAACAAACGGATTACGTAATTCAGGATTTTTATTGTTTAGTGGAACATCTACATCCTGAGCTTTTACTGCTGTTCTATTAGAACTTGGTATTTTTTCTGTAAACGGTTGTTTGTTGCCATAGGTGTTTTCCATTTTTATAATGTAAACCAGTTTAGCGGTTTCACCTAATTCTTTAGTAAGAGCTACTTTTAATATTTTTACATAATGCTCTTCTAGCCATTCGTAGAAAAATTTACTTGGCACTTGTATGCTTAAAGCATTATCAGTTAACTTGACTGCTACTATCGGTTCGAACCAAGTTTTGTATGCTTGTGGTTGAATGTTGTCCTTTATAAAATTTAGACAGTTATTCCAGACCGATTGCGCAGTTATACTCATGTGTTATTAAAAGACTTTTTTATTGTTAGTTGTTTAAAAGTACAGAAATAAGGGGGCAAAAGCTGTACTATTTTATAGCGTGACAAATATGTGAACAAATTTCTAAAAAAAAAAATCATTTGCTATTGATTTTGTAGTTTTTTTTCCTCATGTTTAACATGACTCTAAGCTACAAAAAATAATTGAACGGAGAAGATATAAATGTTGAAAATTGAAATATGAAAATTGATGAAATAGAAATAAGAGTTAGGTATGGTGAAACAGACCAGATGGGGGTAGTGCATCATGGTAATTATGCATTATATCTAGAGATGGGGCGTATAGAGTGGTTGAGGAAATTTGGATTGTCTTATAAAAAAATGGAAGAAGAGGGGATTGGGTTACCAGTTGTTTCTCTGCAATTAAATTTTAAGAAGTCAGCGTTTTATGATGATATTATTAAAGTGAAAACAATACTTAAGAAATTGCCTACAGCAATTATAGAATTTGATTATGAGATAGTAAGCAGTTCAGAAGAAATAATAGCTACAGCAAACACAGTTTTAGCTTTTATAGATTTAAAGACAAAACGACCTGTTCGCCCTCCAAAATATCTCATGAATGTTTTAAATTAATTGTCTATAGATTTTATATCTACTTTATATAGAGTATTAAAAATAGCTTCAATTTCTGAAGCCTTTTTTTTGCGAACTGAAATTGTTATTTGGCAATTTAATTCTAGCTTTTGAGCAGTTATATTAATGTTTTTTTCTTTTATGACCCGCATTACCTTGTTCATATTTGCGTAATCAAATGTTATTAAAAACTCAATATTTATAGTGCGTTCTACAATTTCGGATGATTCTAAAGCCAATTGTGCTCCTGTACGATAAGCATTAATTAAACCTCCAACACCTAGTTTAATACCTCCGAAGTAACGAACCACAACAATTAATACATTAGTAAGATCGTAAGATTGTATTTGGCCATATATAGGCATGCCTGCGCTATTACTTGGCTCTCCGTCATCATTTGCTCTGTATTTTATGCTATTAGTATCTGTGCCTAATTGGTAAGCATAGCACCAATGTCTCGCCGAATGGTGTTGCTTTTTTATAGTGTCTATATTTGTTTTAATATCCTGCTCTGTAGAGATAGGGAATGCATATCCATAAAACTTACTGTTTTTGTCTTTAAACAGTGTTTCTTGAGAAGGTTTTATAATGGTTTTATATGTGTCTTTTGTTTCCAAATTATGTGCTTGCTACTAATAGTATACTAATAATGGCTAAAGCAATACCTAGCCAATTCTTTTTAATTAATCGTTCTTTAAATATAATAATGCCTAATATAGTGGATAACATAACAATTGCCACATTATTAATAGTAAATACTGTTGAACTGTTTAAATCTTCATTTTGTAACGCTTTCAATAAATAAACAATAGAAAAATAATTAGGGACACCTAATAGTATACCACCTGCAACATTTTTCCATTTAAATGTGAAGTCTCGTTTAATAATTAAAGTTATAAAACCTATTATACCGGCAAAACTAAATACTACCGCAGAAAAGTATGGCACTTCTTGTGTAGAAATATAATTAGTCTCCATGTATTTAATAAATGTGTCTATAATTCCTGAGCCTATAAATAGTAGAATAGGATAGATTAAGGTTTTTTTTTCGAAAGGAATGGTGTTGCTTTTTTCTTTAACGGAAGTAAAATACACAGCTAAAAGTGCAATAACAATACCGGAAACTTTAAAAATACCTAATTGCTCTTTGTATACAATAACAGCAAACAAAATTGGGATTACTACAGACATTTTACCAGAAACTGAGGCTACAGATAGCCCGTTTTTTTGAGAGGTAAGTGCCATTAAGTTGAAAATAAAAATAAATAGAAGCCCCAAAGCAATCGCTCCTATAAACCATGATTTTTCAGGAATAACACTAAAGTTAACTTCTTCATCGTATAGAAGAAAGCCACAAGTACCAGCTACAGCATAATTTACAATAATAGCATGCAGGGTATTTATATTATATTTTTCAAAATATTTAAAGAAAACATAGAGAGAACTCGAGAATAAAATGCTAAGTATTAGGTTAATCAAAACAAGTCGTTTTTAATAGAAAACAAATTTACAACATCTTGATTTTTAGGATTATTATTCCATACGTTAATACCTAATTTATATGCTGCATCTGTATTTTCTTTAGTGTCATCTATAAATAAACACTCTTCTGCTTTTAAGTTGTTTTCTTTTAATACAAAGTTGTAAATATCTGTATTAGGCTTTCTGTAGCCTATTTCATGAGATAAATAGAATACATTAAAACTATTTTTAAAATCTTCGTAAAAAGGAATATGTTGTTTAATACTGTCTATGTGTAATTCATTGGTGTTGCTTAATAATATAAGCTTGTATTTTTTGTCTTTTGCTAGTTGTTGTATAAACTCTAATCTATGTGGTGGAAAATCACATAAAATATAATTCCAAGCTTCAATGATTTCATTTTTTGATAACTTTGGGAAGTTATCGCAATAGAATTCTAAAAACTCTTCGGTCTCCATAAAACCTTGCTCATATAAAGCATTAACAGCAATCATGTCTTCAGGCAGTTCGTCTAGTTTAAATACTTCTAAAGTGTTTGTTAATGCACCTTCTTTATCAAGGTTTATAAATACATCTCCAAAATCGAAAATTAGTGTCTTTATCATATTTATTTTCCACGATAGTGGAATTGTTTAATTGTTATTTGTGTACACTTTAAGTGTGTCTTCTAAAAGTTGTTCTTTATAAAGCATATGACCGGAAAAAACTGGCGCTTTTATACCGTCTTTAAAATGAGAAGCTCCAGAAAAAATACGAGCTTCATCCCAGAGGTTTTCATTTATAAAAGTTTGAAGTGTTTTCGATCCGCCTTCAATAATTATAGAATTAATATTTCTATTGTAAAGCACATTACAAATTTGATGAGCTATAGCTTTATGGTTATTAAAATCTATAGTTGCAACATTGTTTTTATCTTCATTTTTAGAGCTAATAATTAAAGTCTCAGCTGTTGAATTAAAAACAGAAAAGGTATTACTTAATTTTAACTCTTTATCTAAAATAACTCTAAGTGGTTGTTGACCAGTCCAATCTCTAACTGTTAAGTTAGGGTTATCTTGTATAACAGTATTGGTGCCTACCAAAATAGCTTGTTCTTCTGCTCTCCATTTATGAACTAGTTGTCGAGAAAGCGTATTAGTAATCCATACAGGCTTGTTTTCTTTTTTAGTGGCAGGAGCAATAAATCCATCGTTAGTTTCGGCCCATTTTAAAATAACATAAGGGCGCTGTTTGTTGTGAAAAGTAAAAAAACGTTTATGATGATTTTTACATTCGTTTTCTAAAACACCTACAGTAACATTGCAGCCATTGCTTTGTAGTTTTATAATGCCTTTTCCAGCAACTTTACTATGCGTATCTATAGTGCCTATAACAACATTAGGGATATTATGGGCTATAATTAAATCACTGCAAGGCGGTGTTTTTCCATAATGAGAACAAGGTTCTAAAGTAACGTAAATAGTTGCTTCTTTTAAAAGTGATTTGTCTTTTACAGATTGTATAGCATTAACCTCTGCGTGGTTACCACCGTAAGCACTAGTGTAGCCTTCTCCTATAATTTTATTATTATGTACGATTACGCTTCCAACCATTGGGTTTGGTCTAGAAATTCCCAAAGCATTTTTGGCTATTTCAATGCAGCGTTTTATGTAATATTCGTGAGTAGACACAATCATAATTTAACTTTTACGTATTCGGTTTTATCTACAGCATATATATGCGAAAATCCTAATACTTTATATTTTATATCACCAGTATATTGTACTTTAACTTTTTTACTCAAAATGCTATTAAGTAAACCGCCAAGGTTATCAAGATTAAATATTTTATCAGAAGGAATGTTAGTTTTTAAAGGAATAGAGAATTCTTTTTTTGCAGGCACTTTAAAAGCTTCAGAAGATACTGTAGCCATTTCTATATCATTAACAATAACTTTTATGCCTTCAGATTGTAGCTCTCCACCAATATCGTTAGGATTAAGAAAAAAGGCATCTGCACTAAGTGTAACATACTCCGAAGTGGATTCTACCACTTCTATGTTTTCAACTTTTAAGAATACGGGTTTTTCATTGACAGAGCAACTTAAAAAAATCACTATAATTGTTGATAATATTATAAGTTTTTTCATTCTACTTTTTTTAGAATTCATGTATCTTCACAGGCGTAAAAATACTATATTAAAGTGAGTAAAAATAATATTGTCATTAGAGAAATAAAGGTTGAAGATAATAAGCAAATAGAGACAGTTATAAGAAATTGTTTTCCTGAATTTGGATTGCCTTTAGTTGGTACAGCATACGAAGATGATGAGACACCGAAAATGTTTGAATCGTACCAAAACAATAATGATGTGTATTATGTTGTAGAAGAGAATGGAGAAGTTGTTGGTGGAGGAGGTGTAAAACCCTTAAAAGACTTTGAAGCTAATGTGTGTGAAATACAAAAAATGTACTCAGCTCCAAAGATGAGAGGGAAAGGTTATGGTAAGTTATTATTTGAAAAATGTTTAGAATCTGCAAAAGCATTAGGTTATAAACAATGTTATTTAGAATCTGCATCTCAGTTAAAAGCAGCAATACATATTTACGAAAGTTATGGTTTTAAGCATTTAGATAAACCGCTAGGTAATACAGGGCATTATTTGTGCGGTGTATGGATGATTAAAGAACTTTAATTTTTTTTTGATATAATAAAGGGAAGTATTGTTTATTTAGAATATATTTTACACATAAAACTAAGAGCTTAATATTTAAATTTTAAGTAATCGAATAAAAATGAAATTAAAAGATCTAAAGGGTATATTTCATAAAGAGTTAGATCCTATCTACGGTAAAGAAGAGGTGTTTAGTTTCTTCTTTATGTGCTTAGAGTCGTTTTATAATATTTCACGATTACAATTAGCATTAAATGTAGAACTTTCAATAACAAAAGAAGAGCAAGAACCTATTTTTAATGCTTTAGAATTATTGAAGCAAGAACAACCAATTCAATACATACTTGGAGAAACTGAATTCTACGGATTGCCATTTAAAATTAATACAAACACCTTAATTCCACGCCCAGAAACCGAAGAGTTAGTAGACTGGGTTATTAAAGATATAAAAGCCGATAATAAAAAAGACGCTATATCTATTTTAGATATTGGTACAGGAAGTGGTTGTATAGCAATAACATTGGCCAAAAAAATAAAACAAGCTAAAGTACATGCTGTAGATGTCTCTAAAAAAGCATTAATAACAGCTCAAGAAAATGCTAATTTAAATAACGTAGATGTTCAGTTTGTTGAAACTAATATTTTAAATACTAAAAGTTTAAAAGGTTGTTTTGATTTAGATATAGTGGTTTCCAATCCTCCATATGTTAGAGAATTAGAAAAACAAGAAATGAAAGCAAATGTGTTAGATAATGAACCGCATTTAGCGTTATTTGTAGATAATGACAATGCATTAGTATTTTATAAAGCTATTACAGAGTTTGCAGAAGAAAACTTAAAGCCTAACGGACAATTGTATTTTGAGATTAATGAATATCTAGCTGAAGAGATGAAAAACTTAGTTGCTAGTTATGGATTTAATACAATTGAAGTGAGAAAAGATATGTTTGGTAAGTATAGAATGTTACGAGCTGTTAAAATAAATAGAAAATAAAACAAGTTCTCATTTTTATGGGAGCAAAATAAAAGACTTAATGAGAAGTATAGCGGTATTTTGTGGTGCAAGCATGGGAAATGATGAAAAGATTATAACTACAGCTTATAGCTTAGGAAAAACGCTTGCAGAGCAAAATATTATATTAGTATATGGTGCTGCAAAAATTGGAATCATGGGGGAGGTAGCAAAAGGGGCTATAGAATCTAAAGGAAAGGCCATTGGTGTTATACCAGAATTTTTAAAAACTAAAGAAATTGCTCATGATGAATTGTCAGAGCTTATAGTTACAACCAATATGCATGATAGAAAGGTGCTTATGTATGAGAAATCTGATGGGTTTATGATTATTCCTGGAGGTTTTGGTACCATGGATGAGTTTTTTGAAATAGCCACATGGGGGCAATTAGGTTTACATACAAAACCAATAGGGGTTTTAAATATAAATGGCTATTATGATGCTTTAATTAAGCAATGCGATACTATGGTTGCACGAGGATTTTTAAAACAAGAGCACATGGAGTCTATTGTAATAGATGTAACCATAGAACGACTTTTAGAAAAAATGAATAATTTTATACCATTACCAGCACCAAAATGGTTAAATAAAGAGGGGTTATAAAAATGACTACGGAACAAAAAATAAATACATTAAGAGACGAATTACGCGAACATAATTATAATTATTATGTATTAGACAATGCGACGATTAGTGATTACGAATTTGATATAAAGTTAAAAGAATTACAGGAGTTAGAAGAAGCGCACCCAGAGTTTCATGATGCTAACTCTCCAACCTTAAGAGTTGGAGGACAGGTAACAAAAAACTTTAACACTGTAGTACATGATTATAGAATGTACTCTTTAGATAACTCATACTCTTTACAGGATTTAAAAGACTGGGAAGCAAGAATTAAAAAATTAGTAGATGGAGACATTCAATACACATGCGAGCTTAAATATGATGGAGCTTCAATAAGTTTAACCTACGAAAACGGGAAGCTATTACGAGGAGTAACGCGAGGCGATGGGTTTCAAGGAGATGACGTTACTGCAAACATAAAAACTATAAAATCTGTGCCATTACAATTAAAAGGTAATTATCCACCTAAGTTCGATATTCGAGGAGAGATTATTTTACCATTTGATGGGTTTAATAAAATGAATGAAGAGCGTGTAGCAAATGGAGAAGAAGCTTACCGAAACCCTAGAAATACAGCATCTGGAAGTTTAAAATTACAAGACAGTGCAGAAGTCGCTAAACGTCCTTTAGAATGTTTATTATATAATTTTACAGGTGAAAATTTAGGAGTAGAATCGCAATTTAATAGTCTAGAAAAAGCAAGAGCTATGGGCTTTAAAGTGCCAGAGGCTGCAAAACTAGCAAATTCTATAGACGAAGTTTTCGAATTTATTAACCACTGGGATACAGCAAGACACAATCTGCCTTACGAAACCGATGGCGTTGTTGTAAAAGTAAATAGCCTATTCCAGCAAGATGAATTAGGATATACTTCTAAAGCACCACGTTGGGCAATGGCCTATAAATTTAAAGCAGAGCAGGTATCTACCAAATTAAATACCATTTCTTACCAAGTGGGAAGAACAGGAGCGATAACTCCAGTGGCTAATTTAGAGCCAGTAGAATTAGCAGGGACAACTGTAAAAAGAGCATCGTTACACAACGCAGATCAAATAGCTAAACTAGATATTAGAGTTAACGATACGGTGTTTGTAGAAAAAGGAGGAGAAATTATTCCTAAAATTATAGCAGTAGATTTAACACAAAGGCCTGAAAATTCTAAGCCGACAGAATATATTGCCAATTGCCCGGTATGCGAAACAGCGCTAGAGCGTATAGAAGGTGAAGCAAAGCATTATTGTCCTAATTATAACGGATGCGAACCACAAGTAGTGGGGAGAATACAACATTATATCTCTAGAAAAGCAATGGATATTGAAGGTTTAGGTGGGGAAACCGTTGCGCTTTTAGTAAAAGAAGATTTGGTGACTAACTATTCAGACTTATATGAACTAACAGTAGAACAAATATTGCCATTAGAACGTATGGCAGAAAAGAGTGCAGAGAACTTAGTAAATGGAGTAGAAGCTTCTAAAAAAATACCTTTTGAAAATGTGTTGTTTGCATTAGGAATTCGATTTGTAGGAGAGACTGTCGCAAAAAAATTAGCCAAACATTATAAAACAATAGGTGCTTTGGCTGGTGCTAGTATAGAAGATTTAGAACAAGTAGACGAAATAGGAATTAAGATAGCGGAAAGTGTTGTGGCTTTCTTTTCATCTGAAGCAAATATCGCTATCGTTGAGCGTTTAAAAAACTTTGGAGTTCAGCTAGAGATCTCTGCGGAAGAATTAGCAAATCAAACGAATAAACTAGAAGGTTTGTCTTTTGTGGTTTCGGGAGTTTTTGAAACTGTGTCTAGAACAGAACTTAAGAAGCTAATAGAAGGTAATGGAGGGAAGAATGCATCGTCAATATCATCAAAAACTAGTTATGTTGTTGCGGGTGATAAAATGGGGCCAAGTAAAAAAGAGAAAGCAGAGAAATTAGGAGTTACTTTGTTGACAGAGTTAGAGTTTTTAGAGATGTTGAAATAAAGTAAGTTTTCTTAGTTTTAAGAAGCTTTATTTTATATAGATAAATAATCTATTAGATATCGTTTTAAGTATTGGTTTTTGCTTAAAAGGGCTTTTTTTGTATGAAAATGAATGATGAATATATTTTTTGTGATTGATTCAAAGAGTTGGTTTTTAGTTTTTTATAGTTTTATTAAATTGTATTAAAAGATGTTTTAAGTATTTTATTGAAAAAATGTTAAAATATTAAGGTATCGACAAAAAGTTGTCTTTTCTCGGCTAAGTGCTTTTTATTCATATATTTGCAGTCCCTCCCCCAAATCTGTGCGTAATGAAAGTTGATCGATTTAAGTTGATTAAAAGGGCTGTTTTGTTTTTGGCCATTTTATTTGTTATTAGTGTTTTGTTTGGTTTCACTTTAATGTCTACCATAACTAAAGCATTTATATTCCCTATTTTTTTGTATCTATACCTTTCAGAATCTGAGGTAAAGAGTAAATCTTTTATAGGGTTTTTAACTATTTTTTCAATAGCAGGAATTTATGCTGTAATTGTAGCGTTAAATGCTACCTTTTATTCACATTTAGGTAGTATTCCCTATGTAGTGGCATACATCTGTTTACTTATTTATATAATAAAAGGTTTTGATTTTAAAGAATTATTTAAACGCTTTAAATATTATTTATTGGTATTAGTAGCGTTTAATATCTATGTCATTTTTATTTTAAACCAAATGATTTTAGAAGATGAGTCTTTAAAAGTGAATACCTTAGAGTTTATGTTTGAAGGTATGTATAACCTGTGCGTATTATTGGTGTTGTCTTTTTCCTTATTAAATTACCTATACCATGACTCTAAAACTAGTTTTTTGCTATTTGTAGCTAGCGTATGTATTGTTTTCTCAGAAATGGTACAGGTTGCTTATATTTTTATATCTGCCGATTACATTTTAAATGTAGCCTATTCTACATTACTAATTATAGGGTTCTATTTTGTGTATATGTATATAGAAACAAAAATTAATAATAATAACTATAGTCTGTTACCCTAAATTTAAAAAAGGAATATCTTTTTTGTAGAAAAATAAAGTTATAGCAGAAAGAATGAAAGTTACTACAGCGGTAGTAAATAGTACGCCTCCGTCTCCTTTAATCTCAATACCTAATTGTGTTAAATGCATCATTATTGCTCCTGCAATTAAACCAAGTGTTAATGTGGCTCCAGCCCAAACTGTTTTTGGAATTAAAAGTAATATTCCGGCAATTAATTCTAGAATACCAATTCCAATTCTGCCTATTGGTTCTAAACCAACAGTTTCAAAAATGTATACACTATCTGGGTGTGCTGTAAACTTAAAACGTAATGTTTGTATTAATATAACAGCAATAATTAGTCGTAGAGCAAATAATAGTTTAGTTTTCATGATATGTTTTGTTGATTATTTACTTTAACTAGTAGTTGCTCTTATAAATACCTTACACTATAATAGATGTTCCATCTGCAGATTTATTTTTTTCTGAATCAAAATAAAAGTCTATTCTACCTAAATTAATGCCATAACAGCCCACTTGATTTACTAAAACATTTTTGCCTTCGCTATTTTGAGCAACCGTTGGTTTTGGTAGGAATGTATGAGTATGACCTCCAATAATTAAATCTATATCTTTTGTAGACTTAGCAAGGTTTAAATCGCATATTTTATCTGGATTTTTTTTATAATAATACCCTAAATGAGATAAGCATATAATAAGATTACAAGCTTCATCTTCTTTTAAAATGCGTGTCATTTCTTGAGCACTTTCAATAGGGTCTAAATATTCGGTTTCTTTGTACATTTTTTTATCCACTAAACCTTTTAATTTAATACCTATACCAAATACGCCAATTTTAATTCCATCTTTAATAAACACTTGATATGGTTTTACATGCGTATCCATTATAGTGTTTTTAAAGTTGTAATTAGCCGAAAGAAATTGAAATTTTGCATGTGGTAATTGTGCATACAACCCATCAATACCATTATCGAAGTCATGATTGCCAATTGTAGCAGCGTCATATCTCATCTTAGACATTAATTTAAACTCCAGTTCGCCGCCATAATAATTAAAATAAGGAGTTCCTTGAAAAATATCTCCCGCATCTAATAATAAAGTATTAGCATTTTCTTTGCGAATAGATTCAACTAAACTAGCACGTCTTGCTACACCTCCTTGATTAGCATTCCGTGCAGCATCTGGAGCAAACGGATCCACATGACTATGCACATCATTAGTATGTAAAATAGTTATTTTTTTTAACCTTGGAGCGGCATTAAAAGATTGTAACCCAAAACCACCAATTGTTATTAAAGCTGTTGCAGCTGTCGATTGTTGTATAAATGTTCTACGTTTCATTTGTGTTTATTATTTGGTTTGAGTAAATCTGTTATCTATAACGGGGTTGATTGTATCTACTCTTTTAAAGTAGTCTATCATAGCATTGCGAATTTTATAATCTAAAACATATAAGCTATCATTAGGTCTAAAAAAACGCATTCTATCACCACCATTATATAAGTAATCATTAGTAGCAATATAATAGGTTTTATTCGCATCAATAGCTTTTCCTTGTATTAATGCTTCAGTTATACCGAAGTCTTTATTTAAAGTTAGTTTTATCCCATTTACAGGATGAGCTCTTTTTGCATGGCTTAAGTATTGCATCATACTATCTACTTGCTTGCCTTTTAAGGCTGCAACAACAATACTATTTTCAAAAGGCATGACCTCAAAAGCAGTTCTAGTAGTTATGTTTCCTTTAGAAATAATGGAACGAATACCACCATGATTTAATATAACTGCATCTATATTTTTTCCTGTTCGTTTATTAAAGACAAAATTACCTTGTTCATAAACAATATCAGCCATTAAGTTACCAATAGCAGTATTTAGGTTGCCGTTACTTTTAGAGTAAGTTTCTGGAGCATAAGATATTACTTCGTTCATGTCGTTGTTAACCTTATCTCGATATGGTTTTATAATATCTTCTATACTCTGATTAATTTTTAGAGTATCCTTAATTGGAATTTGTTTTCCTTCAATTTTAGTAATAACTAAAGGGGCTTCTTTACAAGCAAAAATGCTTAATGCTATTAAGAAGGTAAAAACGGTATTATATTTCATTTGGTTTATATTTTATTAGTATACCTATATTTTATGAATATAAATAATAGTAAAAGTGAACATACTATTTAGTTCATTTATGTAATACTAAACTTATCGGAATTAGGTAAAGTATTTAGTCGTCTTTTGCTATTTTTGTAGCAAAGCAATAAATATAAATGATTTTAAAAGGATTTAAAGAAAAATCTAATAAAAAGTATATTAATAAAGTGTTAAGCGAAAGAGTTATTGTAACCTCTAAAAATAAGGTGCAACATGTAGGTATACTTGTAAATAATAATGAATCAGTAGATTATAAATGGTTTAATACAGTAAAGAATGTATTAAATAAAGGAGATAATGTTATAGAGATTATAGCATTTACTAATGATAAGAAAAAAGATGAAAGTAATGAGTATATTGCTACATACGATTTAAACGATTTAGGATGGAATGGAACTATTAAAAATGCTAACTTAAAAACATTTGTAGATACAAATTTTGATCTTTTAATAAGTTATTATACAGAAAATAGTATACAATTGAAATTATTAACAACGGCATCTAAATCAAAATTTAAAGTAGGAATATTACAAGATGATGAACGTATTAATGATTTGATAATAAAAACGGATTTAAACGATTTTAAAACATTTAAAATTGAATTAGAAAAATATCTTAAAATATTAAATAAACTATAATAATGAACAACCCCTTTGTAGGCACAGGAATAGCCATTGTAACACCATTTAAAAAAGATTTAAGTGTAGACCATGAAGCGCTGGTAGATATAGTAGAGCATAATATAGAAAATGGTATAAGCTATATTGTAATAAGTGGTACTACTGGAGAAAGTGTAACCATTACTAAGTCTGAAAAGCAAGAGATTATAAAAACAATTAGTAAGGCTAATAAAGGTCGTGTTCCATTAGTTTTAGGAATAGGAGGAAATAATACAGCAGCAGTAATAGAAGAAATTAAAACAACAGACTTATCTTTATTTGAGGGGATATTATCTGTATCTCCATATTATAGTAAACCAACACAAGAAGGTATTTATCAACATTTTAAAGCTATATCTGAAGCTTGTCCAGTATCCATTATTTTATATAATGTACCAGGAAGAACAGCTTCAAATATGCTGCCTGAGACTATTTTTAGATTGGCAAACGATTTTGAAAATATTGTAGCGGTAAAAGAAGCAGGTAATAATGTTGCTCAATATTTGCAGTTAATTAAAGGAAAACCAGAAGGTTTTGGTGTTATTTCTGGAGATGACGATTTAGTATTGGGAGTAACTTTAGCAGGAGGAGATGGTGTTATTTCTGTAATAGCACAAGCCTTACCAAAAGACTTTTCTAAAATGATTCAATTAGGATTAGAAGGAAAAGCAAAAGAAGCTTATGCTATACATTACAAATTAATGGATATAATAAGTTTAATATTCTCAGAAAATAACCCAGCAGGAATAAAAGCTGTTTTTGAAGCATTAAACTTATGCTATGATACAGTTAGGTTACCTTTGGTTCCTGCTACAGAAGAATTAAAGTCAAAAATTAAAGCATTTTTAGAAACCATATAATTTGGGAGAAAAAATAAAAGATCCGGGGTTTGGAAACTATTCAAATAAACGCGCTAAACGTATGGTTAATAGCGACGGATCCTTTAATATAAAAAGAGTAAATAAACCAAGGCGATTATTAGAGACATACCATTATCTAATTAATGTGTCTTGGTTTAAGTTATTTTTATTAGCAGCGTTAGCATTTCTTGTTGTTAATATTTTATTTGCTATTGTGTATTTAGTTATAGGGATAGAGCAGATAGTAGTACCATCAGGTACAGTATTGCAAGATTTTTTAAATGCTTTTTTCTTTTCATCTCAAACCTTAACAACTTTAGGGTATGGAGCTATGGCTCCTAAAGGAGTGGCAAGTGGTATAATATCATCTTTTGAGGCCTTTATAGGGCTATCTATGTTTTCTTTTTTAACAGGACTTATTTATGGACGATTCTCTAAGCCCAAAGCCTCAATTAGGTTTAGTAAAGATATTATACTTAGAGATTTCGATCATACCAAGGCTGTAATGTTTAGGTTGGTAAATAATCGTTCTACCGTAATGATAAACCCTAAAGTAACGGTAACATTATCGTTAACCAAACTAAATAACGTTGGAGATTATGTACGCTCTTTCTATGCTTTAGAGTTAGAGAGAGAGACTATTACTTATCTGCCGACTACATGGACAGTAGTTCATGAAGTTAACGAAGAAAGCCCTCTCTGTAAATTAACAAATAAAGATTATGTTGAAGGAAATGGAGAGTTGTTAGTTATGATTAGTTATTTTGATGAGTCCTTCGATCAAGAAGTATATCAAATGCATTCTTACATGTTAAGCGAAATTAAAATAGACTATAAATTCTCTCAAGCATATTATTATGACAAAGAAGGAGAAATGGTTTTAGATTATAATCTTTTCGATAAAATAGAGCATATTACCTCTTAATATAGTTAAGGTAATAGGTGGTAAAAGTTAAATAATACTTAATCTCAATTTAAAACCCTTTGCAAATAGTATTTTAGCCAATAAATTATATTTTTAAATTACATATAAATAGCGTAATTTTGCGTCTTGTTAAAAAATTATGAAAAACAGTTTTTACATCTTATTATTAGTTTTATTATTTAGCTCTTGTAACGAATATCAAAAAGCGTTAAAATCTGAAGATATTACAGAAAAGTTTAAACTTGGTGAGCAGCTTTATAACGAAGGGAAATATAGTAAAGCCAATAGATTATTTGAGCAAATAATACCTAAGTATAGAGGAAAGCCTCAAGCAGAGAAACTAATGTTTCTAAATGCTAATGCATCATATGAAATGGAGCAGTATTATATTTCTGGTTACCACTTTGAGCGTTTTGTATCTGCATACCCAAATAGTGAGAAGTTAGAAGAAGCGATGTTTAAAAGCGCAAAAAGCTATTATCAATTGTCGCCAATATTTTCTAAAGATCAGGAAGACACAGTAACAGCTTTAGAAAAATTACAAACATTTGTTAATGTATACCCAGAGTCTAAATATTTAGCAGAGACTAATAAATTAGTAAAAGAATTAGAATTAAAATTAGAAGAAAAAGCATATAGTATTGCAAAGCAATACAATCATGTGTCAGATTATCAGGCATCTATAGCTTCTTTTGATAATTTCATTATAGACTTCCCAGGATCTTCTTTTAGAGAAAAAGCCTTATTTTACAGATTCGATTCTGCATACCAATTGGCAACTAAAAGTGTAGAGTACAAAAAAGAAGTTCGTTTACAAACAGCTAAATCATATTATACTACATTTAAAAAAGCATATGCTAATTCTGAATTTATTGAAGATGCGGATAAAATGTATAATGATATTGAAAAGCAATTAGAAAAATATAATACAAAAAGTTAATATAACTATATTATGGATTTAAAACAGATTGATGCACCTTTAAGTACTACAACGTACAACAGAAATGCAGTTGATGCTCCAACAGATAATATCTATGAAGCAATTTCTATTATTTCTAGAAGAGCTGAACAAATCAATTCAGAAATTAAAAAAGAACTTATCGAGAAATTAGAAGAGTTTGCTACTTATAACGATAGTTTAGAAGAAATTTTTGAAAACAAAGAGCAAATAGAAGTCTCTAAATTCTACGAAAAGTTGCCTAAGCCACACGCTTTAGCAGTTCAAGAATGGTTAGACGATAAAATATACCATAGAAATACTGAAGCAGACAAATAATACTAAAACTAAAGTATGTCTATATTAAGTGGCAAAAATATACTACTGGGCATAAGTGCTGGTATAGCTGCTTACAAAACAGCTTCATTAGTAAGAGGATTTATAAAAGCAGGTGCCAATGTAAAAGTTGTAATGACACCTGCTTCTAAAGACTTTGTAACACCACTTACTTTATCCACACTTTCTAAAAACCCTGTAAGTTCTACCTTTTATAATGAGGAAGACGAAAATGCGGTATGGAATAATCATGTAGAACTTGGCCTTTGGGCAGATTATTTTATAGTTGCACCTGCAACAGCCAATACTTTATCTAAAATGGCAAATGGAGTTTGCGACAACTTATTACTTGCAACCTATCTTTCTGCAAAATGTCCTATATATTATGCACCAGCGATGGATTTAGATATGTACAAACATCCATCAACAAAAACAACATTTAAAACACTAGAAAGTTTTGGGAATATTATGATTCCTGCAACTTCTGGAGAATTAGCAAGTGGTTTGGTTGGGCAAGGACGATTAGCAGAGCCAGAAGATATTGTTACCTTTTTAGAGAATGATATTTTAGGAAAACAACCGTTAAGAGGAAAAAAAATACTTATAACAGCAGGACCAACATACGAGGCTATAGACCCAGTACGTTTTATAGGAAATCATTCTAGTGGTAAAATGGGATTTGAAATAGCAAAAGCCTCAGCAAATCTGGGAGCTGAAGTTGTTTTAGTAACAGGACCAACGTATCAAAAAGTATCGCATAATTTAATACAGGTACAACCTGTGGTTAGTGCTCAAGATATGTATGAAGCGGCTCATGAACATTATAATATTGTTGATGTTGCTATACTTTCGGCGGCAGTTGCAGATTATAGACCAAAAGATGTTGCTGATAAGAAAATAAAAAAGAAGGAAACAACGTTAACATTAGAGTTAGAAAAAACAAAAGATATTTTAGCCTCTTTAGGAGCTATTAAAACAAAGCAATTATTAGTAGGATTTGCCTTAGAGACCAATAATGAATTGGAATTTGCAAAAGGAAAACTAAAAAAGAAGAATTTAGATTTAATTGTGTTAAATTCGTTACAAGATAAAGGCGCTGGTTTTAAGGGAGAAACAAATAAAGTGACTATTATTGACAATAAAGATAATGTAAACGCGTATACATTAAAGTCTAAGGCTGAAGTAGCAGTAGACATAATGAACGAAATAATAACAAAATTAAATGCGTAATATTTTAATCCTTTTATTATTGTGTGTTGTCTCACTTGGTAGTGCGCAAGAGTTAAACTGTAATGTTGTAGTTAATGCACAATTAACAGGAAATGAAAACCTACAGCTATACAAAACATTAGAAAAGCAATTAACAGAATTTGTAAATAAGCGAAAGTGGACTAAGAAAACGGTGGGTTTACAAGAGCGAATAGATTGTAATATTGTAATTAATGTTACTGAGAACTCTGGTGAGAATTTTAAAGCAGGAATACAAGTACAATCGTCGAGACCTGTATTTGGATCTAGCTATAATACACCAGTATATAACATAAACGATAAGGATTTTAATTTTAAATATGTTGAATTTCAGAATTTAATATATAACGAGAATCAATACGAATCTAATTTAATATCTGTGCTTACATTTCATATTTATATGATTTTAGGAATGGATGCAGATACATTTTCTAAAGATGGAGGTACAGAATACTACGCGCAAGCGCAAAGAATAGTTAACTACTCTCAACAGGAAAATTTTAAAGGATGGAAATTAGAAGATGGCCTGCAAAGTAGATTTGCTTTAATTGATAATATCTTATCACCAACCTATAGAGAGTTTAGAGAAGTGATGTATAATTATCACAGAAAAGGATTAGATATTATGGAAGGCAATGTAAAGAATGGAAAAAGTGAAATCGCTACAGCATTATTGGCTTTTAAAAAAATGAATAATAGACGACCAAATTCTTATTTAGCAAGAGTTTTTTTTGATGCCAAATCAGATGAAATTGCTAGTATATATACAGATGGGCCAAATGTAGATATAGCTAATTTAATAGACGTACTTAATAGAGTTGCTCCTACCTATTCTAGTAAATGGAGAAATATAAAATTCTAATATTATATAGTCTTAAATAAGGTTATAACCTAAAAGCAATACGTATAATTTTATACATTACTTAAAATATGCTAACCTCACTAACTATAAAAAATTATGCTTTAATAGAGCATTTACAAGTAGATTTTAATACTGGTTTTACTATTATAACAGGAGAAACAGGAGCAGGAAAATCTATTTTATTAGGAGGCTTATCTTTAATTTTAGGAAAACGAGCAGATTTAAGTAGTTTAAGAGATAAAAATAGTAAGTGTATTATAGAAGCTGTTTTCGACGTAACAAACTATAACTTAGAAAATCTATACACCGCAAACGATTTAGATTACGAACCCCAAACTATTATAAGGCGAGAAATATTACCCTCTGGTAAGTCTAGAGCATTTGTTAACGATTCGCCAGTAAATCTTAGTAGTTTACAAACATTAGGAGTACACTTAATAGATATTCATTCACAGCACGAAACACTTCAGTTAGTAGATGATGAATTTCAATTTCAAGTTATAGATGCTTTAGCAGATAATAAAAAGAGCTTAGAACAATACAGTACAAAGCTTTCAGTGTATAAAGCTCTTAAAAAAGAGTTAGATGTATTAATAACATTTCAAAGAGAAGCTATAAAAGAGCATGACTATAATACTTTTTTATTGAAAGAATTAATAGATGCTAATTTAAAAGAAAACGAGTTAGAAGGTTTGGAAGAAGAGTACGAGTTATTAAATAATGTTGAAGTACTTCAAGAAAAATTAACAATAGCTAGCCAATTATTGAGCGAAGAGCAAATGGGGGTTTTAAATACTTTAACAGAGTTAAAACATACACTGCAAAATGCATCAACGCTTTCCAATAAATACACTGACATATATAACCGAGTAAATAGTAGTTTAATCGAATTAGATGATGTGTTTACTGAATTAGAAGGACTTCAAAATAATTTAGATGCAGACCCTAAACGATTAATGGAGGTAAGTGGTAAGTTAACAGTGCTTAATAATTTAATGCAAAAGCATGTTGTAAATACTATTTCTGAATTGATAGAAATAAGAGAAACATTATCTCAAAAAGTATCGGATACAGAAAATATAGATGCTACTATTCAAGGTAAAGAAACCGAAATTACAACTGTAAAATTAGCTTTAGACACAATTGCAGAAAGAATACATAAAAAACGATCAGCTGCAATTCCAAAATTAAAGAAAAAACTAGAAACTATTTTGTCTAGTTTAGGGATACCAAATGCACAATTTAATATTAGTTTAGAGTTAAATGAAACCTATTATAATAATGGGAAAGAAGTATTGAGTTTTCTTTTCTCAGCTAACAAAGGAGGACATTTTAATCCCCTTAAAAAGGCAGCATCTGGAGGAGAGCTTTCTAGAATTATGTTGGCTATAAAATCCATTTTAACACAGTATATAAATTTACCAACAATTATGTTCGATGAAATTGATACTGGGGTCTCTGGAGAGATTTCGAATAAAATGGGAGATATTATGGCTACAATGAGTACAACAATGCAAGTATTTAGTATTACACATCTACCACAAATAGCAGCAAAAGGAAATACACATTTTAAAGTATATAAAGAAGATGTCAATAACGTAACAATTACAAACCTTGTAAAGTTAGATCACGATGAAAGAGTTGTCGAAATAGCACAAATGCTTGGAGGTCTAGACTTATCAAATTCTGCTATAGCTCATGCAAAGCAATTATTAAATTAAAAAACTAAAAGATTAAAGCATAAACGTTTAAAGTTTTATAACTTTGACGCTTTAATAATAAGAAATTAATTTAGATAGATATCAACTAAACATAAAACACTATGTCTTATAATTTATTAAAAGGTAAGAAAGGAATTATTTTTGGAGCATTAGATGCTAATTCTATAGCGTGGAAAACAGCAGAACGTGTACATGAAGAAGGAGGGGAGTTTGTATTAACAAATGCACCTATAGCAATGAGAATGGGGCAAATAAAGGAGTTAGCTGAAAAAACAGGTTCACAAATTATACCTGCGGATGCTACATCTGAAGAAGATTTACAAAATCTTGTAGAAAAATCTATGGAGATTTTAGGAGGCAAAATAGATTTCGTATTGCACTCAATAGGAATGTCTGTAAACGTGCGTAAAGGAAGAGCATATACAGACCAAAAATACGATTGGACACAAAAAGGAACAGATGTATCAGCAATGTCTTTTCATAAAGTAATGCAAACACTTTATAAAGCAGATGCTATGAATGAGTGGGGAAGTGTTGTAGCGCTAACGTATATGGCTGCACAACGTGTATTTCCAGATTATAATGATATGGCAGATAACAAAGCTTATCTAGAAAGTATTGCACGAAGTTTTGGTTACTTCTTTGGAAGGGATAAAAAAGTAAGAGTAAACACTATTTCTCAATCTCCAACGCCAACAACAGCAGGACAAGGCGTTAAAGGATTTGATGGATTTATTGCATATGCAGACAAAATGTCTCCATTAGGAAACGCAACAGCTCTAGACTGTGCAAACTACACAGTAACATTATTTAGTGATTTAACAAGACGTGTTACGTTACAAAATCTTTATAACGATGGAGGATTTAGTAACATGGGAGTAAGTGATGCTGTAATGGATGCTTTTGTTGAAGCAGAAGAATAAACAAAAACTAAAAACCATAATAAAAGTCTCAAAACAATTATTGTTTTGAGATTTTTTTTTAGGTAGAATATGGAAAAAGAGATGTTTGGTTAATCGATAGTAAAACGATATATAGCTTATTAAGTACTGTATTTAATCGAAAATTAGTGTAGGTAAATCTTTTAATAGATAATTTAACAGGAAATACTAGAGGGAGGTAAGAGTTAAAAAGTCTATCTCTAAATTATTAATCTTAAAACCTAAAAAAATGAAAAACATTACTTTAATATTTTGCCTTTTAACTTTCGTTTACTCTAATGCGCAATTCCCTGAGGGGTTTGAAACAAGTGTGCCACCTACAGGATGGGCATCTTATATTGGAGTCAATGGTTTAGGTAATTCACAAGATTGGAGAGCTACAACTGTTTCTAACTCGGGAGCTCAAGCAGCATATGTGCGGTATGAAAACGTATCAGGAGGAATAGCAGAAGATTGGTTAGTAACTCCTCAACTTACACCTGATGCGTCAACAAATTTATTGAGTTTTATGCAAAGACAATCCTATGTAACAGATTATGGCTCTGTATATACTGTTCGAATCTCCACATTATCACAAACTAATCATTCAGATTTTATAACAATTGATACTCAAACAGAATTAGACTTCACTTATTATTACACGCTAAAAGAAATTGATCTATCGGCCTATAATGGTATACCTATATATATAGCATTTGTTATGGAACAAGATGATGGAGATGATTGGTATATTGATGATGTATCCTTATCAGCAATACCTAGTTGTAATGAGTCTACATTACTCTCTGTATCTAGTTTAACTACATCAAGTGCTATTATATCTTGGATGCCAAGTGGAGAGCAAACTAATTATAATTTAAGATTATATGAAGGCGAAGATACGTCTACTACTCCTATAATTGAACATTTAAATTTACCCGGAACTTTATTGGATTCTGGAAGTTATCTTACTGGTCTTGTTGATAATTCTACTTATTATTTTACAATAGAATCTGTTTGTGGTAATAACACTAGTGGAGCAGTTGGTATAGGTTTTAGTACATTAGCATTACCTATATCTCCAGAAAATTATGTTCAAGATTTTTCTTCTTTCCCGGGTTTATTGTGGAAGGAAGCTATAGGAAGCTTAGCTTCAGGTCCAGAAGGATTAACAAGTTCTTGGGAGCCAGATATATTTACTAATCAAGGTAATGATCTTTCCGCAAAAATAAATTTATATTTTGCGAATACAAATCATTGGTTAATATCTCCTGATTTTAATCTAGGTACAAATTCACATATTTTAACTATGGATGTAGCAGTAACTCAATGGAATTTAACAACTTCAAGTGCTATGGGAGTTGACGATTCTGTTAAAGTGCTTATAAGTGAGGATTATGGAGAAAGTTGGACAGTTTTATATACTTGGAATGCTTTAAATACACCAACTAATATTAGAACTACAATACCATCAATAGATTTAACTCCATATACGGGAGTGGTTAGATTTGCTATTTTGGCATCAGATGGACCTATTAATGATATTGAAGATTATGACTTTTTTATAGATAATTTTACAATTAGTTCTAGCACACTAACTACAGCAGAAGCCGATTTAAATATAAACTTCAATTACTACCCAAACCCAGTTATAAATAATTTATTTATTTCTACGAAAGATGAAATTCAAGATATAAAGCTTTATGATATTCTAGGTAATAAAATCTTAGATTTTAACCCTAAAAATAATAAAGTTGAATTAAATTTCATGTCATATAAATCCGGGGTGTATATATTAAATGTAGAAACACAATATGCTCAAAAAAGTATTAAAATCGTGAAAAAATAATAAGAAAGAGCCAAACTTTATTAAATAATAAAATAAGCTTTGTTTTGTGAGTTTTTCAAAGACGTGTCTATAAAAGTGCTAGCTAATTTTAAGTTATTAGAAAAATAATATTATATTTAGTTTGTTAACCAACTAAATAAGCTAAAATGAAAAGGAAAAGTACATTGCTTTTGCTATGTCTGCTCTCCGTTATTAGTATAAAAGCTCAAATTAATTATGTCGATCAATCTGGACTTTTAGGAGTTGCTGTAACATGTGGAGATACACCTATAGGTAATGGTATTAGCTTTTGCGATTATAATAATGACGGATGGGATGATATAACATTACCATCTGAAGCTGGACAACCATTACGATTTTTTAAAAATGTAAATGGAAGTTTTACCGAAGATTATTTAAACCTACCCAGTAATATTTCTCAATTAAAACAAGTAAACTGGGTAGATTTCGATAATGATGGAGATAAAGACCTATTCGTTACAAGTAATGCAAGTGGCAATAAACTGTACTTAAATGATGGTGATTTAAACTTTACAGATATTACTGTTTCTTCACAATTACCTACAATAAACATATTTACGTATGGAGCAGCATGGGGAGATTATAATAACGACGGATTTTTAGATGTCTTTTTAAGTAATAGAGATGTAAATGAATTAATACCTAATTACTTATATAAAAATAATGGAGACGGAACATTTACTGATGTTAGTATAACTTCAGGGATTTTAAACGTTAGTGATTTAACATTTTGTTCTTCTTTTTTAGACTTTAATAATGACGGTTGGCAAGATATTTACGTTTCTAATGATAGAATAGAAAACCCAAATGTACTATATAAAAATAATGGAGATGGTACATTTACAGATGTAAGTATATCCTCTAATACTGATTTAATGATTGGTGCTATGTCTGTAACAGTTGAGGACTATAATAACGATGGATGGTTAGATATATATGTAACAAATACAGTAGAAGGCAATGTGTTTTTAAAGAATAATGGAGATGAAACTTTTACTAACGTAGCTGTAACTAATGGAACAACATTTAAGAGTATAGGCTGGGGAGCTGTATTTTTAGATGCAGATAATGATATGGATTTAGACTTATATGTAAGTGGATTACTAGATGGATCTAACTCTAATTATTTATCGGCTGCTTTTTATGAAAATAATGGAGTAGGACAATTTTCAATTCCAAGTACAGGTTTTAGTAATGATAATAGAGAGAGTTATTCTAATGCAATAGGAGATGTAGATAATGATGGTTTACCAGAAATTATAGTAAGTAATGCAGATGACGAAAATATATTTATCTGGAAAAACGAAACAGTTACAACTAATAATTGGTTGAAAGTTAAATTAGAAGGAGTACAAAGCAATAGAGATGGTATAGGATCTTTTATAGAAATATCTATTAATGGAAATAAACAATATAGATATACTTTATGTGGAGAAGGTTATCTAGGTCAAAATTCAAGTACAGAAGTTTTCGGTTTAGGAAATAATACTAAAGCAGATTATGTAAAAATAACATGGTTAAGCGGTGTAGAAGATATTTATTATAATGTATTAGCAAACCAAGTACTTAATGCTGTAGAAGGATCTGGGACATTAAGTGTACAAGAATACAACTTAGAAAATTCAGTTTCTATATATCCTAATCCTACATCTAAAATTTTATTTTTCAAAACAAATAAAGAAATAAATAGAGTTACCATATATAATGTTATTGGAGAAGAAATTATAACCAATATATCTAGTACCGAAATACACGATGGAGTAGATGTTTCTAACCTTCCAGAAGGATTGTATTTTATTAAGGTTATTGATAATTTAAATTCAATAACTTCTCTTAAATTTATAAAAAAATAAAAAATTTAGTTAAATTAAATAAAAATTATTAGTTTAGCATCGTGTTGAAAATTGGATGACCTACAGAATAACAATTTTAATATAATTTATTTACCCCAAGATGAATTTAAAGACACTTTTTTGTATAGAATTTAGTTATACTAAATAATAAACTGCTATGCCCTAAATAATAGTGCATTTCCCCCTTAAAGTATTATACAAAGTATAATTAGTTATTTCATTTTTAGAACCCAAAAGGTTCCAAGATTTAATAAATGAGTTAATTAATTTAGAAATATAACCTAATGATTTATCATATAGGGTGATAACTTTACACATTTTTTTGTGAGGGTTATAAATGTCGTTTTCTTAATTAATATCTCAGTTTTAAATATGGTTACTAACCAAACTAAATATATAATTATGAAAAAAAGTACTTTATTATTTTTACTTTCAATATTTGCTATTGCTGTGCAAGGGCAAATATACTTACCACAAGAAACCTTTGATACTGGTTTAGGAGCTTGGACAGTTACCGATGGGGGAACTGCTACAGGAGACTCTTGGGCTTCTGGAGCAGCAGCAGTAGGGGATTTGAACGGTTCTAATACTGCTTTTGTGGATAGTGATGCCAATGGAAATGGTGTTCGAATGATTGAAACATTAACATCTCCTGCTTTTGACACTACTACAGGAACAGGTTTTATTCTATTGCAATTTGAACAATTTTATCGACACGGGAGTATTGATACAGGAGCTGTAGAGGTTTGGGATGGAACTGCTTGGCAACAAGTTTTATTAAATAATGCTACAGTAGGAGCATCTGGAGCTCCAGATGTACAAAGTATAGATGTCTCTGCGTATAGTAATGCAGCAATGCAAGTTCGTTTTGTTTATGATGATGCAGATATATGGGCATGGTATTGGCTTATAGATAACGTAACAGTTGTAGAAGGACCAGCTTGTCCAGATCCAACAGATTTAACAACGACAAATATTACTTCTGATTCTGCCGATTTAGGTTGGATGCAGAATAACCCAGCTGTAACAAGTTGGAATGTAGAATTAGTAGATATTACCGCTGGAGGAACGGCTACAGGAACAGCAACAGCTACTGGAGTTACAAACCCGTATTCTGCTATGGGATTAGCAGCATCTAATGATTATGAGTTTTATGTTCAAGCAAGCTGTAGTATGACATGGGTTGGTCCATTTGCTTTTTCAACAACTGCTGCATGTCCAGATCCAACAACTTTAACAGCTACAAATATTACAGATACATCTGCCGATTTAGGGTGGACTCAAATAGGAGGAGTTATGTCATGGGATATAGAATTAGTAGATATTACTGGAGGAGAAACAGCAACAGGCACAGCAACAGCTACTGGAGTTACAAACCCGTATTCAGCATCGGGGTTAGCAGCCTCTAATGATTATGAGTTTTATGTTCAAGCAGATTGTAGTTCGACATGGGTTGGGCCATTTGCTTTTACTACAGCGGTAGCTCCACCTGCAAATGATACTTGTGCGGGAGTTATAGATTTAGGAACGCAAACAAGTCCATTAACAGCATCTACAGTTGGAGCACTTAACGATTTTGGTCAAGACTGTTTAACTAATGCAGCTGCACCAGATGTAGTTTATTCTATATTAGTACCAGATGGCTCTACTTTAACAATAGAACAAACAAGTAATGCATACGATTCTAAACATAGATTAGCTTATGGAGCAGCTTGTCCAGGAGATATGTTAATAACATGTTTGGATGACCCAGATACGTCACAGGCTGTATGGGTAAATACTACAGGATCTGATCAAACAGCATATTGGATTCAATCTGCATTTTCAACAGGATCTGGTAATTATACGTTAGCTTGGTCTGTTGTTTCTTGTACTTCAAGTACAGCAACATTTAGTGTGGTTGGAGATTGTACTGGTAGTGGAGGGTTCTTTATTGATGTAGAGGTTACAGATACAGGTTCTGCATCAACAGTTAATATTACAGACGATCAAGGAGGTTCTATACCTATGGTTGGAGTAGGAACACACCAATTGGGACCTTATGTAAATGGTACAAATGTTATTACTACTGTTGAAAATGGTGATAATACATCATGTACAGTTGTTAGTCCAGCTTTAACGCAAGAAGCTTGTCCACCAGTAAATGACGATTGTGGAACAGCAACAGTAATTACGCCTTCTATTATAGGTGCAGAAACATGGATAGTTGGTACAACTGTAGGTAATACAGCATCAGGTATCACAGCGTCTTGTGGTAATAGTGGGTCTGGTAGAGATACTTGGTTTACAGTAACAGTACCTACAACTTTAACTGTAGGAGGAGAGTTTGTTATTACAACACAAGCAGATGGAGGTTCTCCTTTATTAGATACAGTAATGGCTGTGTTTTCAGATTGTGCAGGAAATGAAATATTATGTGATGATGATGCTGGACCAGGAAACTTTTCTCAAATAACATTAACAGGAGGAACTAATGTTAACCCAAATGACGTTCTTTATATAAGAGTAAACGAATATAATGCAGATGCTTCAAAAGGACCACAAGATGGAACGTTCCAAATATCTGCTGCTGCAACCGAGGCAAGTCTATCTACAAGTGAATTTGAAAATGAAAATTTATTTTCATATTACCCTAATCCAGTAACAAATTCACTAACGTTAAATGCTCAGAAAAATATTTCTAGCGTGACGGTATATAATATGTTAGGACAAACAGTGATTCGTACAGCACCAAATACAACAACAAAAGATATAGATATGTCTAACTTAGAATCTGGAGCCTATTTTGTAAAGGTTGCAGTAGGTAATACTGTAGACACTATAAAAGTTATTAAAAATTAATAATTGTTTATTTTAATAAATAAAAAAAGCCACTCTTAACGAGTGGCTTTTTTTATTAGTTTAGATTACATTTGCATCATGCAATTACAGTTTTCTTTTATTATTCCTGTATATAATCGCCCAGACGAAATAGAGGAACTTCTACAAAGTTTTAAAGCTTTAGATACATTAGTAAATTATGAAATAGTTATTATTGAAGATGGATCATCTATAACTTGTGAATCGGTTGTAAAAGAATTTAACTCTGTACTTAATATTTCTTATTATATAAAACCAAATTCTGGTCCAGGAGACTCTAGGAATTATGGGATGAATAAAGCTAACGGAAATTATTTTATAATATTAGATAGTGATTGTATTTTGCCTAAACAGTACCTTGTAGAAGTCCTAAAGAGTTTAGAAGCAGATTATGTTGATTGTTTTGGAGGTCCAGACGCTGCACATCAATCATTTTCTAATTTACAAAAAGCTATTAATTTTAGTATGACTTCTTTTATAACCACAGGAGGTATAAGAGGGAATAAAAAAAGTGTTGGTAAGTTTCAACCTAGAAGTTTCAATATGGGGATTTCTAAAGAGGCGTTCAAATCAACTAATGGCTTTGGTCATATACATCCAGGAGAAGACCCTGATTTAACTATACGGCTTTGGAATGCTGGGTACAAAACAAAATTAATTCCAGAGGCATATGTATATCATAAACGTCGTATATCATGGTCTAAGTTTTATACTCAAGTTAATAAATTTGGTATGGTTAGACCTATATTAAACTTATGGCATCCGGAAACAAAAAAAATCACATATTGGTTTCCAACCTTATTCTGTATTGGAGTGATAGCATCTACTATTTTAGCATTTTTTAATATTTTTTTGCCATTTGTGTTACTTTTTGGGTATTATTTGTTAGCTTTAGTTTTAGCATTAATACAAACTAAAAGTATTATTATAGCAATACAAGCTTTAATAGCTATAAATATCCAGTTTTATGGATATGGCACAGGCTTCTTAAAAGTAACAATAGCAATTAGGGTCTTTAATAAAAAACCTGAAGAAGCATTTCCTAAGCTATTTTTTTAAATTAAATAATGACCGCGTTACAATCTAAAATAGTTAAAGTAGTTAGAAGCAGAAAAATTAATGTTTTTTTTCTTTTTTTTCTATTAGCTTTTGTCATCTTAATACTTACTAAATTATCTAAAGTATATACTAATACTATTATCTTTAATGTAGAACCCGAAAATGCACCAGAAGAAGTTATTGTTTTAAATGACTCCACTCATCAATTAAAAGTTACTTTAACTACATATGGTTTTAAATGGCTTAATTATTATTTAAGGACTCCAAGTTTAGAAATAGATTTTAATGAGGATGTAAACAAAACTGAAGATTATTTTTTATGGAGTGAAGCTATAGGTTTCTCTGGAATAAATGAACAGTTTGATAAAAATACAACAATTAAAAGTATAAATCCAGATACATTAAAATTTAAGTATGATACCAATGCTATTAAACACATACCAGTAATAGTAAATACTGAAATTACATACAGTCCAGGTTATGATATATTGGCTCCAATAAAAATTACACCAGATTCTATTAAAGTTATAGGACCAAAAACTATACTTTCTAAATTAGAATATATAGAAACTGAATCATTGTTATTAAAGAATATAAAAACACCAATTCAAAAAACTTTAGATTTAAAAGTAAAGAATATAGATAAAAAAATTAAATTAGATTACACAGCTGTTCAAGTAAATGCAAAAGTAGAACGTTTTACAGAAGGAACAATAAGTGTTCCTGTACTTATAACGAATGTTCCAAAAGGACTAAAACTTAAACATTTTCCAAAAAATGTAAATGTTTCGTATTATACAAGTTTAGAAGCCTTTAATACTATTGACAAATTGGAATTTAAGGTTATATGTAATTATAATGATTTAAGAGAAGATAGTACTTATTTAACACCGCAATTAATAGAGCAACCAGTGAATGTTAAGAGTACTAGGTTGCATCAAAAAAGGATAGAGTTTATCATTACAGAATAAATAGAGTATATGATTACAGTAGGATTAACTGGAGGTATTGGAAGTGGAAAAACTACGGTCGCTAAAACATTCGAGGCCTTAGGTGTTCCTATTTATATTGCAGATGAAGAAGCAAAGTTATTAATGGTAAAGTCTAAAGTTATAAAACGGAAGCTAATAGCGTTGTTTGGAGAAAAAGCTTACGTAGATAATAAGTTAAACAAACCATTTTTATCTCAAGCTATATTTAATAATAGAGATTTATTAGAACAAATGAATGCTATTGTGCACCCTAGAGTTGGTAGGCATTTTTATAAATGGATAGCAAAGCAAAAGACTCCATACATTATTAAAGAAGCAGCTATTTTATTCGAAAATGGAAGTTACAAACATTATGATTATATTATAACAGTAATAGCTTCAAAACCTATAAGAATACAACGTGTTATAGAACGCGATAATACAACAAAGGAAAAGGTGCTTTCTATTATTAAAAATCAATGGGATGATGCTAAAAAAGTTGAAAAATCTGACTTTGTAATAGAAAATAACGATTTAGAATCTACCAAAAAACAAGTGTTAGCAATTCATGAAAAACTTATTACATTAAAAAAGGAAGCCTAAATTTTAACATTTTTGTTAATGTAAGGTTAAATGGTCTTATTGCTAAATGTTAAAATATTAATTTTGAATGATGAGTAAAAAAGTTTTTCTGGTTTTAGTCATCTTAATGAGTTTATCTTTAATGGGAATCATTTTTGTTCAAGCCTATTACATTACAAACTCTGTAAGAAATGAAGAAGACCAATTTGAATTTAAAGTAAAAAAAGCATTAAGTGATGTTTCTAATGAAATAGGTAGTAGAGAATATAGAGATTATGTTTATAAATTATCAAAAATAATAGATGAAACTGGAGAAGTTCCAGATACTAGCGCAATTTTAAACTTATATTTAAAAGAAGAAAAAGACGGTAGTAATGAGACATTAATATACAGAAAAGGAATTGTAGAAGAAAGCTATAAATTATCATCAACGCTCTTTGAAATAGGTTTAGACAGTACGAGCATAAAACGTATTATTAATAGAGAAGAAACTAGAGTTATTAGAACAGATGCTGTAGATGGGAAAACTAGAACCAATGCAATGTTATCTCAGTTTGGTAACATAACACGTTCTATGAATGTATTATATGAAGATTTTTATGATGAATATGCTTATAGAAAGCCAATTCATAAAAGAGTAGATAAAGATGAAATTGATGAACTTTTAAGGTTTAAATTAATAGAAAGTAATATTGATATAGATTATGAGTTTGCAATTTATAGTAATGATTTAGCAACTAAAGTTAAAACGGAAAACTTTGAAAGAGAAAAAGCATATGTAAGTGTGCCGTTTTTTTACAATGAAAAAGGAGTAAGTAATTACAAGTTATTAGTAGAGTTTCCTGAACGTAAAAAATTCATTTTATCATCTATAATGACTATGTTAATACTATCTATAGTATTTACATCTATTATTATTTTAGCATATTCTAGTGCATTATTTCAATTAATAAAACAGCGTCAAATTTCTGAAATAAAAACAGATTTTATAAATAATATGACGCATGAGTTTAAAACACCTATAGCAACAATAAATCTAGCGTTAGATGCTATTAGGAATCCTAAAATTATAGACGATAAAGACAAAGTAAAACGTTATTTATCTATGATTAAGGAAGAGAACAAACGTATGCATGCTCAGGTAGAAAATGTACTTCGTATATCTAAACTTGAAAAGAATGAATTAAATATAAGTAAGGAAAGAGTAGATACTCACGACCTAGTAGAAGATGCTATTACTCATGTAGAGTTAATTATAGAAGATAGAGGAGGGACTATCACAACAGATTTTAAAGCTGAAAAAACTTCAGTCTTGGCAAACGAAACTCATTTTACAAATGTACTAGTAAATGTTTTGGACAATGCCATTAAATATTCTGTAGATGCTCCGGTTATAGATGTAAATACTCAGAATGCAGGAAATAGTATTCTTATAAAAATAAAAGACCAAGGAAGCGGTATGAGTAAAGCCGCACAAAAACGAGTGTTCGAAAAGTTTTATAGAGAGCATACGGGTAACATACATAACGTTAAAGGCCATGGATTAGGCTTAGCTTATGTTAAGAGAATTATAGATGACCATCATGGTCACATATCAGTAGAAAGTGAAAAAGAAAAAGGAAGCACATTTACAATTAAGCTACCATTAATATCGTAATTACTATGGAAGAACAACAAAAGAAAATACTATTAGTTGAAGATGATCCAAATTTTGGAACTGTCTTAAAGGATTATTTAATAATGAATGACTATGAAGTCACACATGCTAAAAATGGTATGGAAGGATTTGAGAAATTCAAGAAAGATGATTTCGATTTATGTATTCTAGACGTTATGATGCCTTATAAAGATGGCTTTACTTTAGCTAAAGAAATAAGAGAGAAAAACACAGATGTACCCATTGTTTTTTTAACAGCCAAAGCAATGAAAGAGGACGTGTTAAAAGGATATAAAGTAGGAGCAGACGATTACCTAAATAAACCTTTCGATAGCGAAGTGCTTTTAATGAAAATAAAAGCAATTATGCAGCGCAAAGCAACAGAAACAATTGCGGATAGTAAGCAATTTGAGTTTAAAATTGGAGATTTCGATTTAAATTCTAAATTACGTTTCCTTAAATTTCAAGGAGGAGAGCCAACAAAGTTATCTCCAAAAGAAAATGAATTATTGCGTTTGTTAGCATTACACGAAAATGATTTAATGCCAAGAGAATTAGCATTAACTAAAATATGGAGAGACGATAATTATTTTACATCTAGAAGTATGGATGTATATATAGCAAAACTTCGTAAATATTTGAAAGTGGATAGTAAAGTAGAAATATTAAATATTCATGGAGAAGGCTTTAGATTAGTTGTTAATCACGAATAAATAATAATAATAATAATAATAATAAAATAAAAAGCCCAAACTATAGAGTTTGGGCTTTTTATTTTTTTATTACTTTGTTTAGGGAAGTATAATGACTTAATTTAACCTTAAGTTTTAAAAAAATAATATTTTTTTGTATTGCCATACCTAAAACTATTAATTAGGTTATAATTTTTCTTGAATCTTCTTTATTATAATATCTAAGTCATAATTATAATCAAACCAAAGAGTTTCTTTGTTTCTTTTAAACCATGTTAATTGGCGTTTAGCAAAGCGTCTAGTGTTTTTTTTAATTTCGGAGATTGCAAAATCTAACGTCCATTCTCCGTTAAAAAAAGTAAATAATTCTTTGTAGCCAACTGTATTAAGAGCATTTAATTTTTGATATTTAAATAGACTCTTTGCTTCTTCTAGTTGCCCATGCTCTAGCATAATATCCACACGCCTATTAATACGATCATATATTATAGATCGGTCGGCAGTTAAACCAATAGTAATAGTTTTAAAAGGCCGTTTACCTTTCTTTTTATTTAAAAAAGAAGAATAAGGTTGGCCGGAACCAATGCATATTTCTAAAGCACGAATAACGCGTTGTGGGTTATCTATAGCAATTGTATTAAATGTAACAGGATCTAATACTTTAAGTTCTTGTTGTAAAGCTTCTATACCTTCAGTCTCTAATCGGTTATTTAACCGTACTCTAATAGTTCTATCTACAATAGGAAAATGATCTAAACCTTTGGTGACAGCATCTACATATAAACCAGATCCACCAACCATAATCACTACATCGTGTTCTTTATAAAGCGACTCTAAGCGGGTTACTGCCTCTTTTTCGAATGCTCCAACATTGTACTCATCCATTATAGACTTATGATGTATAAAATGATGTTTAGCTTCTGCTAATTCTTCTAGAGTTGGAGCAGCTGTACCAATTTGCATTTCATGAAAAAATTGACGAGAATCTGCCGAAATAATTTCTGTTTTAAAATGTTTAGCTAATTTAATACTTAAGCTAGTTTTTCCTATGGCGGTTGGACCAACAATAGAAAGTAGTATTTTATGTGATTGTGCTAAATTGATTGTGATTAGTATTAAAGTTAAGGAGTTATTAGCTGTTTATTTTATGTCCACAACCATAGCAAAACTCAGCATTGTCTTTATGCCCTTCTGTAGAACAGCTTGGACAAGATTGTGTATTTGTAGAGACTTGTTTATCATTAGTTTTTGTTATTTCTGAAGTCACAATTCCAGTAGGTACTGCTATAATACCGTAACCTAAAATCATAACTAAAGAAGCTATAAATTGTCCTATAGGTGTTTGTGGCGCAATATCCCCATAACCTACAGTGGTTAGGGTTACAATACACCAATAGACACTTTTTGGGATATTTGTAAAGCCATTTTCCTCACCTTCTACTAAATACATTATAGTCCCAAGTATAATAGATAGAATAATAACAGCGAATATAAAAACTGAAATTTTTACACGACTAGCTTTTAAAGCTCGTACTAAATTATTTGAAGCGCCTAGATAGCGCGCTAATTTTAATATTCTAAAAACACGTAATAAACGTAATGCTCGTAACGCAACCAATGCATGTGTACCTACAAATATTAATGATAAGTATTTAGGAATCGTTGATAATAAATCTACGATACCATAAAAACTAGTAATATACTTTAAAGGTTTTTTTATAGAGATTATTCGAGCAATGTATTCTAAAGTAAACAGTATGGTCACAATCCATTCTCCAATATTTAATAAATCAGAATATTTATTACCTATGCTGGTAACACTTTCTAGCATTACTAATACAATACTTGCAAGAATAAATATAAGTAATACAACATCAAATAATTTACCAGCAGGTGTATCGGCTTCATAAATAACTTCATGAAGTTTCGTTTTCCAGTTTGTATGAGATGTTTGTTTGGTCATATAAAATCAAAAATACTAAAAGATTAATTATTTCTCTTTTAATACAATTAAAGAGTTGTTTTGTGTATTTACAATATGTGAGAAAAAAGATTTTAAATGATTGTAGTAATTGGAAGTATAAATAGCCTCATTAAAACTAAACTTTAAAAAGACCATGACACTGTTTTCTTCTTGTTTTACATTAACTAACAAAGTTCCTGTATTATTAGGCAGTTTCATAGATAAGCTTTTTGGCAGTTCTACAACTTCATATTTTCCATTTAAATCTATTTTAATTTTATAAAAATAAGCTTCTTTATAACCAAAATCTATAGGATAGGTACGCTCTTGTAATTTAAAAGGGTTTTCCGATATATACTTAAATATAAAAGGATTTATATAAATGTTTTCTCCAATAATCTCTGGTTCTATAGTAACGTTAAAAGTTTCTTCAAAAGTTTCGCTATTTTTTTCTTTTGTACTTACTTCATGGTTTGTAATATCCATAGCCGTATATGTATCTTTATAGGCTTTAAGATATTCACTACTATTACTAAAGTAGTTGCGTTTAGCAGAAAGTGCATGGTATCCTGTTTTTTTAGATTTTATGGAACCTTCAATATTACCTTCATCGTTAAAAGTAAGTTCGGTTCTAAACGTTTTAGTCGTTGTTTTATTTGCTGTAAATGGCAGCCAATAACTTCCATTTTTAAGATCTAAAAGACGACCATACTGGTTTAAACATCTAAAGGATAATTGGCCAAAAGCCAAATAAGGGTCTACTGCATCCAACAAGTATGTGTTGCCATCTATGGTTGCTTGTACTATTAAGTAATTAAAATCGGTAAGTACAGGATATATTTTTGTTGCTAACCCATTTGCTCGTGTAGAAACAAGCACGGTTTTCACATCAATATTATTAGCATTTAGTATATTAAATAGAAGTAAGTTAATTTCTGAAGCGCGGCCAGATTTATTTTTTACTAAGTTTTTTAAAGAAACCTCTTTAAATAGATTAAATTCTTTATTCCAAGTATAATTCTCTTGTACATATTTATAAATCCCTTGAGCTTTTTTTAGTTGATTTTTTTCTTTAGTAATTTCTGATGATAATAAACCTTTAACAATACTTTTTTTGTTTAATTGCCTACCTATGCTTTGCTCAGTTTTTAAATCTTTATCTGTCGTTTTCCATGTCTTAGTGTAGTTTTTTACACCACCATCAAAGCCTCTTAATATTTTTAATTCGTAATCTACTCTAGATAAATAATTATCTCTTGTAGTCATAAAATCTTCCTCTATAAAAGCAGGAACATTTTTCATAACATATTTAGTCGTTAAGCAATCTGCAGATGCACCTGTGCTAGCAACAAGACATTTTTTTTTCAACGTCGTTTCATTTACATCTAGCTTTTGTTCTCCAACCAATTTTATATTGTATTCATAATTAGCAGGAATACTAGCTCTATACTCACTATGTAATGTAGGGATATCGTTTTGAAAAGCCCAACCCCTGTATTTAAATAAAAAAGGAGTTTCAAGTGTATAGCTATATGAAATAACAGATCCTTCTTTTATATTGGGTAGTGTAAATTTTACTCGTGTAATATTGTTATTATATTTTTCTCTAAAAATTTGATTAGACCCTAATTTGGTTCTAACAATATTACCATTTTCTATATTGCTTGTTGTAGCTTTTATATTAGATATTTTTTCTTTAGAATCCCCTTGATCATTATTATATAGACCAATAATAACATTGGCATGATCGAATCCTTCTCGATCTAAAATTTTAATTTTGCGTTTAATTTCTGTCTTAAGGTTAAAATTAGTTTCATCAATATAAGAATTGCCATATTCGTATATAACAAGTGCGTGTGCGGTAGAATCTTTTCTAAAGGTATTAGTCTCTACATCGTCTTTAGAAACTATATAATTCTCTGAGTTAAATTTAGTTTGGCTAAAACCAATTAATGATAAAAGGAGAAAGGTTGAAAGAAATGTGATTTTCATTTATAGCGATATGATTTTTAATTTTTTATTACGTCTTAAATAGCTTTGAATAATATGTTTATTGTCTCGGTTGTCTTCCATTGGGGTTATAATGGAATCTAATACTTTTTTGTTATTAATTTGATAATTTAAATTATAATAGCCTATGCCTTTAAAAACACCATTTTCTATTAAAATGGCACTACGTTCATCGACTTCACGGCCACGATCTATAATAACCATGTTTTTATTGTCATAACTATTTTTAGCTATTAACTCTAGCACTCTTGCATTATAATTTTCAGCATTCTCCTCTAGGATACAAGCACCGTTACATTCTTCTATGTTATAACTAAAACAACTAGTGTCCGATTTGTATAAGCCAGTTAATTTTTGGCATAATTTAAATTTCTCTACGGCATTAAATAAAAAAGATTTTCCACTCTGTTTATTATTAAAAGTAGTGATGGCTTTTTTACGGCCATCTGCTTTATCTAAATATAAGTTAAGGTAACCTTTACTATCCTTAAAACTATAGAGAGCATGATTAAATTTTCTTTTTCTTAATGCACGATTAAGTGGAGGTCTATTACGTTTAATCTCTTCACTTTCCTTTAAAAGGGCAACAAGCTCACTGCCTGTGGCATCGTAAGTTACAGCAGCAACTTGTTTTTGTATTTTTTTAGACTTTATGTTTGTACCTGTAAAGTGCTGGTTTATTCTCTTTTTTAAGTTTTTACTTTTACCAATATAAATAATATCTCCATTAGCATTGTGTATATAATATACGCCAGTTATAGAAGGAACACTACCAACAATATCTATAAGTTTAGGTTCTAGTTGAAGTCTGGGTGTTTTACGTATGGAGTTTTGAATAATTGACTTTTCTACATCTTTAGCCAACAGGAGTTTAAATAATTTTACTGTAGCTAATGCATCACCAGAAGCACGATGTCTATCTGTTACAGGAATGCCTAAAGCACGTACTAGTTTTCCTAAACTATAAGAAGGCTGATCTGGAATTAAATCTTTAGAGAGTTCTACTGTACATAAAGTTTCGCGCTCAAAATTAAACCCTAAACGGTTAAACTCGGTACGTAAAATACGGTAGTCAAAATTAGCATTGTGAGCAACAAGAATACTATCTTGAGTGATTTCTACAATACGCTTTGCAACTTCATAAAATTTAGGTGCATTGCGTAGCATTTTACTATTAATCCCAGTTAAGTTAACAACAAAAGGTTGGATTTCTCGCTCTGGATTAACTAAACTTATAAATTGATCTACAATCTCATGTCCATCATACCTATATATAGCAATCTCGGTTATGCCTTCTTCATTAAACTTCCCTCCGGTTGTTTCTATGTCTACTATTGTATAAATATGTTATGTTTTATTAGATTTATGGCTATTTTTAGAAAAAAATGCTAACCTGCATAGTTTCTAGAGCCAAATATACTACTTCCTACTCTAACCATTGTACTTCCCTCTGCAATTGCTAGTTTGTAGTCTCCACTCATTCCCATAGAAATAGTATGTAAATTAATATTGGGGGTGTTTAATAGTTTTAAATTTTCGAAAGTTTGTTTTAGTGTTTGGAATTCTAGTTGTACCTTATTTTTATTATCTGTAAAGGTAGCCATTCCCATGACTCCTACTATATTAATATGTTTTAACTCAGAAAGTATTGCTGATTGTAAAAGTACTGATGCTTCTGCTGACCCCATTCCAAATTTAGAATCTTCCGAAGCTATTTTTATCTGTAATAAACAATCGATGATACGATTATGTTTTTTAGCTTGTTTATTAATTTCTTTTAATAATTTTATGCTTTCTACACCATGTATTAAATCAACAAAAGAGGCCATGTACTTTACTTTGTTTGTTTGTACATGTCCAATCATATGCCATTTAATGTCCTTTGGCATAATCTCATATTTCTCGGCCATTTCTTGAATTTTATTTTCACCGAAAATACGTTGACCAGCATTATAAGCATCCATTAAATCACTAATAGGCTTTGTTTTAGATACAGCAACTAATGTTACATGTTTTGGTAATGTAGATTTTATAGTGTTAAGGTTATTTGCTATGCTCATATTTTATTTTCTAAGAAATCAAGAATCTATATTCTCGAAAAACTGACCTTATTTTGTGTTCTATATTTTAATTAGTAGCTAAAACTCATAAATTGTAACACCACTTCTTAATTTTGGTTGAATATAAGTACTTTTAGGTGGCATTTTTAATCCATCATCAGCAATTTGTTTTAAATCGTTTATAGTTGCTGGAACCATACCAAACCCTACAATAAATTCTCCACTATCTATTTTACTTTTTAGGTTTACAATGTCTTTTTTACCACTTAAATAATCTATACGTTCATTATTTCTTAAATCTGAAATTCCAAGAATTGGTTCTAAAATAGTTTTATATAATAGTTGAGCATCTAATTCATCTAGAGACGTTTCAAATTTAAAATTAGTTTTTCTAAGATACAATGAATAAAACTCACCATCTAAATACATACTAAAATGATGTTTTTTTGAAGGTTTATATGGGAAAATACCTCTATTTTCGATTCGAAACATGGCATCTAACTTTATCAAAAACTCTTCTTTCGTTAATCCATTTAGATCTTTAACTAAACGATTAAATTCATGTATTCTTAATTCCGATTCAGGAATAAGGTAGCTCATAAAAAAATTATAAGGTTCTGTACCGTCATGGGCTTTGTTATTATTTTTTAATTCGTTACACAGTAATTGAGAGGAAGATGACCTGTGGTGGCCATCTGCAATATAAAGCGTGTCCATAGCTTCAAATGCTTTTGATATAGCTTCTAGATGTTTAGCATCTTCTATTAACCATAAATAATGCGTATCTCTATAAGTAGTAGTAAATTCAAATTCAGCACGTTGTTTTTGTGTTTGTTCTATTATATTAGAAATAATATCATTATCAGGGTAGGTGAGTAGTACAGGTTCTGCATTAAAACCTGCTGTTTTTAGATAGTCTTTAAATACAATCTCTTTACTAGCTATAGTATCTTCATGCTTTTTTATAGTATCAGTTTCGTAGTCTATAACACTTGCAGCGGCTACTATACCATTAAAAACTTCCTTTTCTCTGTTTACTATTTTATAGCTATAATATGAAGGAGTTTTGTCTTGAACAAAAACATCATCTTCTTTAAATTCTAAATACCTGTTTTTAACTAATTGATAACGTTCTTCACCAGATATCTCTTTGTCGTATTTATATCCAGGGTTTACAATATGTAAAAAAGAAAAAGGGTTATAATCTAATCGTGCTTCACGTTCAGCTTGGGTATAACTTTGGTAAGATCTAGAAGCAACTAAACTTACTTTATCTCTAGTCGGTCTTACTGCTTTAAATGGAAGTATTTTAGCCATGTTTTTTAGGTCTTCAGTAATTATTTACGATTAGTTTTTATAAATAGTGTAGGGTCAAGATAGCCTTTTGTTTCATTAGAGTAACCACTACCAATATCTAAATTTAAGGAATCTCTAATTTCTATATGTAAATGTGCATAGTACATGCCATTACAATTTCCTATTGTAGCTATTTGTTCTCCTCTTTTTACAAAATTACCTTCTTTAACAATAACACTATCGCAATGTGCATACAAAGATTTATATAGTTTGTTATTATAATAATGTACTATTTGTGCAACATTACCCCAACTACCTTCATAATCTTTTACTTCGGTTATATATCCATTGGCTATGCTATAGATAGGGTCTCCTAAATCAGTGTTACCACCGCCAACACCATTCCAATCATCACCTAAGTGATTGTTAGCTCCAAACTTTTGGGCATTGTAGTATTCTTTAGCTTCTGGTTTTCCTACTGGAAAATCAAAACCATCAGCTATAAAATTGGAATTAGAGTTAAATAAGGCTATAAAATTAATAGCCGTTTTTGTAGAATCCTCTATGGTAATTTTAGAAACCGTTTCACTTAAAACAATAGTATCTTTTTTAGTTTGTTTTGTTTCCTTTTTGCAGGATATAATAACAATTATAACAATAATAGATACTATCGTTTTTATATGAAATTTCATGTTTACATTTTAATATAGATTAAGCAAATTGTTTAGCTACTTTTTCTGCTTTTCTACTTTCACTATAGTCGTAAAACCCTTCTCCAGATTTAACACCTAATTTACCAGCATTAACCATATTTACTAATAGAGGGCAAGGTGCATATTTAGGGTTTTTAAAGCCATCGTACATTACATTTAATATAGATAAACATACATCTAAACCTATAAAATCTGCTAATTGTAAAGGACCCATTGGATGCGCCATTCCTAATTTCATAACCGTATCTATTTCACTAACACCAGCGACACCATTATATAGTGTTTCAATAGCTTCGTTTAACATTGGCATTAAAATTCTATTAGCTACAAAACCAGGGTAATCGTTAACTTCTGTAGGGATTTTTTCTAAAGTTTTGCTTAACTCCATTATAGTATTAGTTACATCATCACTAGTATTATAACCACGAATAATTTCAACTAACTTCATAATTGGCACAGGGTTCATAAAATGCATACCTATTACCATCTCTGGTCTAGAAGTTACTGCTGCAATTTGAGTAATTGAAATAGAAGATGTATTAGTAGCTAAAATTGTATCTTCCGGACAAGCTTCGTCTAGTTGCTTAAATATTTTAAGTTTTAAATCTAAGTTTTCTGTTGCAGCTTCTACAACTAAACTAGCATATTCTACTCCTTCGTTTATATTTGTATAAGTTGTTATATTTTCTAGAGTGGCTGCTTTATCTGCTTCAGAGATTCTTTCTTTAGCAACCATTCTATCTAAGTTTTTAGTAATAGTAGCTAACCCTCTTTTTAAAGAATCTTCACTAATATCTATAAGTTGTACTTTAAATCCTGATTGCGCGAAAGTATGAGCGATACCATTGCCCATTGTTCCTGCTCCAATTACTGCTATGTTTTTCATAGAAAAATTTATTTTTCATTCCCGTAAAGGCGGGAACCTTGTTAATGTTAAAAATAATTAGATTGTATTAATATATGAGATTTCCTCTTTCAAAGAAATTAAAACTGATTAATGATCATTGTTGCCACTCGTAATGCTTCTGTACCGTCGTGTAAAGTTACAATCGGTTTTGTATTATTAGTTATAGCGTCCGCAAATGTTTCAAGTTCATCTAAAATAGCGTTATTAGCAGATATCTCTGGGTTATCAAAATAGATTTGCTTTTTTATACCTTCAGCATTTTGAAGAATCATATCAAAATCTCCAGGAGTTTCTGGAGCGTCTTTCATTTTTACAACTTCACATTTTTTTTCTAAGAAATCTACAGATATGTAGGCATCTTTTTGAAAGAATCGTGTTTTTCTCATGTTCTTTAATGAAATTCTACTTGCAGTTAAATTAGCAACACACCCATTTACAAACTCAATTCTTGCATTTGCAATATCTGGAGTGTCACTTATTACAGAAACACCGCTTGCAGAAACATGTTTTACTTTAGATTGTACTACACTAAGAATCACATCTATATCATGAATCATTAAATCTAAAACCACAGGAACATCAGTTCCACGAGGGTTAAACTCAGCTAAACGATGAGCTTCTATAAACATAGGTGAATCTAGTTGTTCTTTTACTGCTATAAATGCAGGATTAAATCGTTCTACGTGACCTACTTGCCCTTTTACTCCATGTTCAGCAACTAAAGCTCTTAAAGTTTCAGCTTCTTCTACAGTATTCGTAATGGGCTTTTCTATAAAAATATTTTTACCCTTTGCAATGGCTTGTTTGGCACAATCGTAGTGGGATAGAGTAGGAGTTACAATATCTACCATATCTACTGCTTCAATTAAAGCTTCTATAGTATCAAAGTATTTATAACCAAATTCTTCTTCTACCTTTTTAGCATTGGCTTTATCTGCATCATAAAACCCAACAAGGTTATATTTTTCAGATTGATTTAGTAGTCTTAAATGAATTTTACCTAGGTGTCCAGCACCTAATACTCCAGCGTTTAGCATTCTCTATTACGTTTTCAACAAAACTAAGTATTTTTCGGTATTTATTTATGCGAATATGCTAATAAAATGGACTTTAGCTATGGATCTTGTAATTTTTAAAGAAATTAGTTTTCGGCTTTAAAATCTTTCATTAATTTTAACCTCCTAAACTTTCTAACTTTTGAATGATACTTTTAAACATCAAGGCTTACGATTAAAATTGGTTTCTGTGTTGAAATCCAAGGGGATAGCTAATGAAGCTGTTTTAAATGCTATTACTAAAATACCTAGGCATTTATTTATGGATTCTAGTTTTTTAGATCATGCATATCAAGATAAAGCATTTCCTATTGCAGCAGATCAAACAATTTCGCAACCTTATACTGTTGCTTTTCAAAGTGAGTTATTGCAAGTTAAAAAAGGAGATAAAGTCTTAGAGATAGGAACAGGAAGTGGTTACCAAACTGCAGTTCTTTGTGAGTTAGGAGCTAAAGTATATAGTATAGAACGCCAACAAGAATTATTTAAAAAAACTAGTAAGTTTTTACCAAAATTGGGCTATAGACCTAAGAAATTAATTTTTGGAGATGGCTACAAAGGTATGGTAGGAGAAGCCCCTTTTGCAAGTATTATTGTAACCGCTGGAGCCCCTTTTGTACCTAAACCTTTATTAGCGCAATTAGCTATAGGTGGGCGTTTAGTTATACCAGTAGGCGATAAAATACAAACGATGACTCTTTTTGTAAGAACAGGACCAAAGTCGTTTGAGAAAACAGAATTAGGTGAGTTTCGTTTTGTTCCTTTATTAGAAAATAAGAACTAGAAAGCCATGAGATACTTAATTTGTGTTTTATTATTATCATCGATTATTGGATACTCTCAAAATTACACGGAATACCTTACTGGTAATGCAAATGACATAGTTGTTACACCAGATTCAGGAGTTTGCTTAATGGGAGGAGCCAGTGAAAGTGATGAAGCAATGGTTTGGTTTTTAGAAAAAGCTAATGGAGGAGATGTTGTAGTCTTAAGGGCTTCAGGCAGTGATGGCTATAATAATTATTTTTATACAGAATTAGGAGTTTCAATAAACTCTGTAAGGACATTTGTAATTAATAATGAAAACGGAGCTACAGATAGTTATATTTTAGATAAAATAGAAAAAGCTGAAGCCATTTGGTTTGCTGGAGGGGATCAATACAATTATGTTAGCTATTTTAAAGATAATGTAGTAGAAGATGCTTTAAATGCATTTGTGAATGATAAACAGGGAGTTATAGGTGGAACTAGCGCTGGAATGGCAATATTAGGAAGTAGTTATTTTGATGCCGAAAATGGTACAGTGACAAATGCTGAGGCATTAGCAAATCCATACGATAATAAAGTATCTTTAGGCTACAATGATTTTTTAAGTATTCCATATTTAGAGGGGATAATTACAGACACACATTATGATGATCCGGATAGACGAGCAAGACATAGTGTTTTTTTAGCTAGACATGCTACAGATACAGGTTTTGCTTCTTTTGGTATAGCTTGTAATGAATATACAGCCGTATGTGTGGAAAATGATGGGAGAGCATATGTATATGGAGATTATCCTAATTATGAAGAGTATGCTTATTTTATTAGAAGTAATTGTAATATAGAAAATTTTAGCCCTGAAAATTGCTCTAATGGTAATCCTTTAGATTGGAATAAAGAAGGTGAAGCTTTAAAAGTATATAAAGTTCCTGGGATAACTACAGGCGAAAACTATTTTGAATTAGGTGATTGGACTAATGGTAGTGGAGGAACATGGGAAAGTTGGTATATAAATAATGGAACTTTTAATACAGCACCAACAACAAATCCATTTTGTAATTTACTTTCGATAGCTGAACTTACTGAAAATAATATAGCGGTATTTCCAAATCCATTTCAAAATGAATTACAGTTATCTATATTATATAAAAATTATAAAGTAGTTTGTTTTGATAGCTTTGGAAGAGTAGCATTGTCTGTAACAAGCAAAAATATAATTGATACTTCATCATTAGCATCAGGTATTTATTTTGTTAATATAACTTCTGTAGGAGTTTCGAAAATGATAAAAATGGTGAAAAAATAGTAATCTCTATTTTGAAATTGTGTTTTTTATAATCCTGATTCAGTAATTTTTTGTCTAGTATGCTTGTCTTTTAAAGTCTTTGTTATGGAGTTTAAAAAATTGTAATCGAATAATAGATTAACTATAAAATCATTTAAGCTCCCTGTTAATTGATGAGCTTCGGTTGGAGTTAAATCATTAAAAAATAAAGCAAGTTCTGTTGTGTAGCCTTTTTTATCGGTAGCATAAAAAGCTTTAGTTAGTACAAATGACGTAGAGCCTCCTTTAGTCCCTGCATGTTTTAAATTAGCTTGATTCCCTGGGCTTTGCATTAATCCTTCCATCACATCATCTAAGAGCGCTTGTACATTGGGAGCAAAATAAGTTTTAGAATTAAATTTTTGCATTAATTTTGAATAATCTTTAGTTATAGATGGAGATAAATTATCAGACCATATTTTTTGTATAAGCATACTTAAATCTCCTAACTCTTTCTTATATAATGAGTCTGACAATAGTTTATTGTGTATAACCTCTGTATTAGCCATATAATTTTTTAAAGTCATTCCTTTTAAAGCAATTTGTAAACCTTGTCCTTTAAATTTAGTAAATGCTTCTTTACCAACAAACAAGGAGGAAACTAAATAGTGTATTTCAGAATGGCTTTTTATTCCTAATGATTTAATACGGATGTTTATGTTTTTCAAACCAAGTTTATGCTGTAGCCACTCTGTATTAGCATTAAAGCTAAATAAAATCATACATTTAGCAATGTTATGTATGCTTATTTTAGTGTCTTTAATATCTTCTTTTACATATTTTAACCATGAAGGATGTGCACCTCCATCTGTATGAGCTACATAATAAGTATCCAATTCTTTTATAGGAATAAGAGCATCTGCATTTAAAATTAATAATATTAATAGCGTTGATATTGTTTTTACACAAATCAAAGTCGTTTAGCATTTATCTATAATAACATGGTTATTTGTTGTTATTATAGATATTATTAGATAAGTTAGATATAAGCATGTACTATTAAGTTTAAAAAAATGATTTCATTAACCATTTTTTTTACCTTTAACTTAAAATCTTATTGACGCTATCTATTTATAAAATTAATTTTATGCTAATCATTAGCAATTAAAAACTAAACCCAAATAATACGGCATCATTTAAGAAACCACTTTGGTATGAGCGAACATAATCAACACGTAAAAATCTAAATTTACCAAACCCTAAATTATCTATTCCAATAGAGTATTCACTGTAAGGTTTATTATTTTGCGTTATTGCTGCTTTTGCTCCAATGATTAGATTAAAGTTAAGTTTACTTAATAACGGAATTTTATTTAAAATGAAACCGTTAAAATTATGTTCTGTATGGATTTCGGCATACGATTTATTAGTACTCAGGCTATAATATGGTAAGTTTTTAAATGCATTTAAATAAGATCCATCTAATTTTACATTAGTTTGATTACCATTAAAGTGATGGTAATCCATAAAGGCTATATTATCTGCATTTGAGAAAGCTCCACCACTTAAATTGTATCTAAAAAGGCCTTTATTACCTAAAGATACGTTTTGTCTTAATCTAACTTTAAACTGATCGAAATTATAATTTTCATTAGTAGCACCTAATCCTTTTTCGTATCCAATACTTAAAGACGGATATTTATTATTTCGCATATTGTATTTTCCATCGGGATAACTTAAATAGTTTTGTGCAAAATTAATAGTAGCATTAGCATTAAACTTAACAATATTGTGAGTACTAAAAGGAGCAATACCATATGCAATTTCGTTTGTAGGATTGTTACTAGTATAACGGTCACCATCTTCATTAATTAAGGTATAATCTGTATTATTAAATAATGCTTTTCTACGCTCGTAAGCTACAGAAGAATTAAAGAAAAAACCGTTAAATAATTCTTGCGAAAATGCTAATTGAGTAAAACTTTTATCATAAAGCTTCATATAGCTATCTTCAAAGAATAGCGTACTTACAGCATTTTCAATACGAGAAATGGGTCTAGAAGCATTAAACTGCTCTGCTCTAACTCCTCCTGAAAGTGATATTGAGCGTCTATTTTTATTATTAAACTTGAAATAGATGGAGGCTGTACCACGTAAACGATCGTCTGCTTCTCCATAATTTAGAGTAGAATTGATGTTTAAATAACGTTTATATTTATCATAACGCTTTGTATAATTTAAACCAATACTACCATTCCAACCTTGTACAGTATTAAAACTAATACGTTCAATAGGGGAACTTATACTAAACCTATATTTTTTATGAGAGTTTTGGTAACTGTAACCTCCAATAATATTTGTTAGTTTAAACGTATTGTTTTTTTGATCTATTGAGTCTAAATAAGGTTTAGATTCTTTTACAATTTGTATACTATCCTTTCTTACATAGTCTGTAGATTCTGCAATAGTTAAAGGTACAGGGCGTATTGTGTTCCAATAAGTAGAATCCTTTTTATTAGAGTTTTCTGCAAAGGATAATACTTCCCTGTTAAATGTTCTAGCTTCAAATTCTGGAGAAAAATTGTAATTACTATATACCGATGTAAAACGCCCATCTCCTTTAATACCAAAAATACCAAACCTAAAATCGAACGTTTGTGATATTAATGCCCAAACACTATCTTTTTCTGAATATGAAAATGTTTGTTGTATGGTAAATAAATCTACTGGAGCAGTTTTTACTTGAGCACCTCTAATATTTACATCTACAGCATATAAGTTCCATTGATCTTCTACAATATAGACATAACCAGAGAAAGCTTTGTCATTTTCACGTTTAGGCGTTATTTTTATTTTGTTGATAAGATTATTTTTATCATCATAAAAAACTCCTTCTAGTTTATAACGATAATAGTTAAAAGCCATATCAGAAATTGGTGAAACTACTTGAGTTCCTAATTCGAAGGTGTTTTTATAAAAATTAAAGTTTACATCGCTTGCATTGTTAAAACTGAAACCATTATCATCTCCACTAACTTTAGAAGCGATTATTTTTTCTTTTAAGGGTTTAGGACTTTGATATTTTAATTTAGAAATAGTTTCTGATAAATATATAATACCACTTCTTGTTGAATCCAATCCGCCTCCTAAGTCCCCTAATTCTTGGCCTAATATTTTTTCAGGAGCATTTTTAATTTGAATAACGCCACGAGAATAAAAATCTGAAGTATATTTGCCTAGTTTTTTAAGGACTTTTTTCCTGTTATTAATAGTGTTTCTAATAATACTATTTGCAGGGTTCTCTTCAGAATTAACAACAACTTCATTTAAAGAGATATCTTCTTCAACTAATACTGCATTTAAAGTAAACGGAAAACTTTTTATGTTAACGTTCTTTTTTAATGTTTTATAGCCTAAATATTGAAATACAACTGTATAGTCCCCAGGTTTAGTAACATTAAGTTCATACATACCTTCGCTGTTAGTAGTAGTTCCCATGTACGTGTTGTCTATAAAAATATTAACAACAGGGAGTGTTTCGTTTTTTGAGGAGGTTACTGTTCCAGTAATTTGTGCAAAAGAAAAATTACAAAATAATAATGTAGTAAATAATAGTAAGGATCTTAACATGTGTTGGTTTTATTTCTTATTGTTTTTTATCTCTATTATCATAGACGCACATTTTATAAATAAGGTTGCCTAAGACTAATCATTTTATATAGAAATCTATAAATAGAAATCAAACATAGCTATAAAACAAGTATAGATTTGTTATAATATTCCTAAAAAATGTGAAACTTATTTTAAAATAAAGCTTTAGAAGTTTTTTTTGATTCTATCTAGAGCACGCTTATTGTCTCTATCTTTAATGCTTTCTCTCTTATCGAATAGTTTTTTACCTTTTGCTAAAGCTATGTCTAACTTGGCATAGCCGTTTTCGTTAATAAATAAGCGTAAAGGCACAATAGTAAGTCCTGTGTTTTGTACTTCTTTGTTTAGTTTTTTTAACTCACGTTTATTAAGAAGTAATTTACGTTCTGCTTTAGGGGCATGGTTGTAATGGTTACCATATAGATATTCTTGAATAGTCATATTAATAACAAATAACTCCCCAGCTTCATTAAACTCGCAAAATGATTCTGCTATAGAAGCTTTACTTTCTCTAATAGATTTTATTTCGGTTCCAGTAAGTACAATTCCCGCGGAATATTTATCTAATATTTCGTATTGAAATCGTGCTTTCTTATTCTGTATGTTTATGTTTTTTTGCATGTGGAACAAAATTAAGTATAAAAATTAAAATAGACTTATGCTATTTGTTTAAAGAGATCTTTTACCCAATCATTAACTAAACAATCCATAATAATATGCATTCGATGTTTGTTACTTTTATTATGAACCTCATGAGTAACATGAAAATTACAATACCAAGTTTCTCCATTTTTCATTTTAACGGGCTTGTTATCAAGTAGTATTTCTACTTGATTATTTGTTTCCACAGGGATATGAATACGTATTTTGCCGTGTTCTAAACTATAGCCTATATCTCTATGCGGTTTTATGCTAGCTCCAGCTTCTAAAGTATGAATTCTAAAGGTTTCTTTATCGCATTGAAAGGTTTCTAATACAGATAATAAATAAGGACACTTTTTTAAAGCAATGTTAGGCATAAATAAGGGTAAACCGTCTGGGCCAATTACAGGCTCTATAAAATGCTTAGACCACAGTGTTTCTATAGTAACCGATGGATTGTAAATGTCATAATAGTCTTTTTTTGTAAATTGAGAGAGTTCTTGCTTTATTATTTCTGCATCAAAAGTAAAAGGAAGTTTTATTGCATTCATACTGTTTTATAATAGCGATTAATATAACAAGGAATTAAAGTACAATTTTTGTATTAATTAGTAAATAACTTTTATATAAAAGTTAAGTTATATTCAATTCTTTTTGCATAATTACCATACCCCTTAAAGGTTCATGTAATAATTTGAAATCATTAATTGGTATAGCTTGGGTTGATCACTAATTGTAACGGGAGTTAATTGTAAATTATTTGAAAGTATAACAACTTGTATCATTTTTAATATGAATTACCACTTTTAGTGTTACTTCCTGTTACAATTGCTATTCCAGACGAGGTTCCTATTCTATCTACACCTAAATTAATGTATTTAAGTGCAGTTTTGTTATCTCTAATACCTCCAGAAGCTTTAATTTTTACAATTGTATTTTTGGTAACACTTTTCATAAGTTTTATAGCATTAACAGTTGCTCCATCGGTCCCAAAACCAGTAGAAGTTTTAATAAAGTCAGCCCCACTGTTAACTACAAGCTCACTAGCTTTTATAATTTCTTTTTCATCTAGATAGCAAGTTTCTAAAATAACCTTTAATAAAGTATTTGGGATTGCTTTTTTTACAGTCTCTATATCTTTACATACTGTATCGAATGCTTTACTTTTTAAAGCACCAATATTTATAACCATATCAATTTCATCAGCCCCATCTTTTACTGCTTGTTTGGCTTCTGTAACTTTTGCTTCCGTACTAGCTGCTCCCAGAGGAAACCCAACAACACTACAGATTTTTACAGTACTGTCTTTAAGCTGAAATTTCGCCTGTTTAACATAACAAGAGTTTACACATACCGAAAAGAATTTGTGAAATTTTGCCTCATTACATAGTGTAGTAATATCACTAATTGTTGTTGTTGGTTTTAATAAAGTGTGATCTATATATTGGTTAAATGTCATAGTTTAGATATAAGTACTATATTGATTATAAAAGTACTATCTTTTCTTTGTATTGCATACTATATTTAACGTTTAGATGCTATATTTTTATCTTTTTAGAACGTATTTGTAATAAGCGCTCTTCGAACGTAATGGCATCAATTGGGTTTAAAATAGTTTCGAATAACTGGTTCATATCTTCATTATGCATAGCCCTTTTTTGATCTAGTAGGTTAAAATGTGTAAACCCACACCAAATCACAGCTTTTAAATGACTTTTATTTTCGTTATACATACGCATTTCTACATATAATTCACTTTCTGTTTTACGAAATAATTGTGAGGTTATTGTTACTGTTTCCATTAGAAATGCAGGTTTTAAGTAAGCAATTTGATTACTACTTGATACCCAACTTTTTCCAGTACGTTTTGCCATTTCAAACATATCTAAATCGTAATGTTCTAAAATGGCATCTTCTCTGTGGTTTATAAAGTAGTTAATGTAGCTCCCATTATTTAAATGATTAAAAGGATCGCAATCTTGAAACCTTATTTTTGTTTTACTTTCTACTTCTTTTAATAATGTTTTCATTTTCATTTTATTTAAATATACCAATCGGTATATTGTTGATTAAAAAAATATTAAGCTTTTAGCTCATTATGTATCATTTGGTCTATTTGCGATGTAGTATCTTTTATATAAAATTCATCATCCATAGTATAGGTCATAAATACTGCACCTTGAATCATAGAATCTATACGTTTAGCATAATGCATTGCGTTAATTTCTGAAGAAATTTCTCCTATCTCTATACCATTTTCTATAATAGTAGCTACGCGATCTTGAATTTTTTCTATAACCACACGTACATTTTTCAGTAGTCTTGTGTTTTGGTTATTTGCATCTACACCAATATTAAGAACTGGGCAACCTCCAATTTGTTTACTATAATCGTAATAGTTTTTATAAAAGTTAGAAATAAGAAATAATTTTTGAATAGGGGAGTCACTACGTTCTAGATGTTCAGCTATTTGATTCATCATATTCTTTACTGTGAATTTAAAAGCGGCAATGGCTAAAGATTCTTTGTTTTCAAAATTACCATAAATAGCGCCTTTAGTTAAACCTGTGGCTTTAGTAATATCACTCATACTTGTTGCTGCATATCCATTTTTATTAAAAATTGGAGCAACAGTTTCTAAGATATATTGTGTAGTAAGTTCTGCTTTTGTTGACATGAATACAAATATAATTAAAAATATACTGATTGGTATATTTTAATAAGGAGTTGTTTTAGAGGGTATGACAACTGTGAAAATAAATGTTTTTGGAAAACAGATGTGAGTGATTAGTTCTTTTGGTTCGAACTATGTTAGCAAAAGAAAACGAGCTAGAAGAGAACTCTTGAGATTTTCTAGGGACTTAAAAAACAGCAAATTATTTATAGCTTTTGTGGCTGTTGCATTATTCTATAATACTTAAAAAGAGTTTTCTTGTTGTAATTCAACAATTAGTAGTGCATGTCAGCTATTTTCAAGACAAATATTTGAGCAATTATTTATTCATGTATTGAGTATGTACCATGTGATGGCGTATAGCTTGTCAAACCTTTTGATTCTATAAACACATAATTCATAAAATGGGGTTTTATAAACTTTTATTTTCTTATTGCTCACGGAGCAGGTGTCAATTATTTTTTTAAGATGCCTTGTTTTAAACAGGACTATTTTAAAGTTTGTTTGGCAGACCATCTCTTTTTGATTTTTCCATTTTTGGATTATCTTGATTAGGAACTATTCTTACCATAATTCTTTTACTCTTTATTCTAACAAGAAAATACAGATAAAAAAATATCGAAATCTTCACATGCTTGTTTTACGTTGCCCTTGACGTAACTTAATTCTACTACTTTTTTGTTTAATCTCTATGAGGTAATGTTTGGATTTACTTTTCATAACAGCCAAGTTAATTACTAGCAAGTATAGTCTCTCAAGTTTATGTTCAATCTAATTATAGTAATTCCTTCAGTTTATCAATAACTCAATTTTGAATTGTGGAGTGATATAAAAAAACAGGTATTTATACTCTAAAAAAAAATCCATTATCATTTGATATTTGTAACATAATAAAAACAAAACATTTGATTGAGTAGCTACTGTCAGTTTTTGTTACATAGGTGGAATCCGAAAAACCTCTATTAAACAGAGTAGGAAAAAAAATCTTATGTAAAAGGTGGTGAATAATCTTTTATATAGACAATCATAAAACAGAAATTATGGCTAAATTAACAACTCCAGTGGGCATAGGTAAAGCTATTGAGGCTACAAATAAAACAGTAACCCTTACATGGACTAAACCCGATCCAGATTTTCCGGACGGAACTACCTTTAAATATCAGTTTGTAAATAAAGGGGACTCAAATGACATTATCGTACCCACAGCGACAGAAACGGGTACTGAAAAGTTGAATGGAGAAAACCATGAAGTAGTATTCACTTTTACAGAAAGTGCAAATGCAACAAAATTAGAAGATTATATTGCAGAAGTTATGGCTATTCCGGCAGGAGGTTCTGGTCCTGATAATAGTAATTGGGGAAAAGAAATTTATTGGATTATAGGACCTACACTAACCATTAAAATTGGAAATCAGGAATTTACATTAACAAAAGATACATTTAAAGGTGCAACGTCGAGAATTTATAAATTACCTGCCTCTGATGACAACCCTATAACCATTACTTATGATGATATTAAAACTTTTGCAACATCATTAGGATTAACACCTCCTGAAAATTATCCTGATGATAAACCCATAGAAGGAACTTTAAATATTTATCAATTAATTGTAGACTTAGGAAACGGACTTTTTAACTTAAGTATATCCGTAGCTATTCCTGATACAAATCCTTTAAATAATTTAATTCCACATTTGTCAGTATCTAAAATGGGGTTAGTACTTAAACGTACTAATGGTTCCCTCTAATATCAATTTAATTTTGACATGACGTATTCTTAAATTGAATTATGTTTAGAATTGGTTTAAGTAAAAAAAACTTACATAATCTTTTTTTTTAATAACAGGCAAGGTAACACAGCTAATTTACAGACTTGATTTAAAGGTTAATTAGTGAGACATCATAAGATAAGAAGTGGAGCCTGGAAACCACTAAAAAAAAACGAGGCTGAATTCCGAAAAGCCTCACGAGTATGAATATAAAAAACAATGAAAAATGGTAGTTCCAGAAAATTTAAAAATTAACGCACATGTATTTTGCTATTCTCCAGATTTATTTGCAGCATCTGAAAAACTAGCTGGGTATCTTGACTGTAAAATATCTAAAGTGTATGTAGGAGAGCCTTATGACCCCCAGTCAAAAACAGCCAACATCGCTTGGTTGGTCGGACATGGTTCTAAAACTGATAGCAAAGTGGGAAATAGCGATGGTAGTTTTGGATATACTATTGGAAGTATCTGTGGTTGGTTAAAAAATTACCCATACACAAATTTAATAGACACTTGTTGTGATCCAAATAAGAGAAAACGCTACCAAACTTTTGGAGACAATTATTATTGCACAAATGATAACCAGTGTGTTGAAGTAATCACGTCATACCTAAGTTTTGATTCTTGGTGGGATGTTAGCAACATGCATCAAAATATTCATCAACTTCAGGAAAAGTAAAACTTGAAAGAAGTGAAATGAGGCTATTTAAAAAATCATTCAAAATCAAAACAAAGAAATTCTTAAAACAGAATCCGTTAAGGATTAAACTTTTAAGATTTCTCTGTGAAACTAAAAATAACTAATAGCAAAACAAAAGTTTTTTAAAGAGCCTCATTTATCAATAATTTAAAATGGAGAAATATCATTATGTTTAAAGTTAGCTTTGAGAAAGCATGCAGACATAACCTTAGGCTATGTTTAATTTTTATAAAGAAAAATCATCATTTCCTTTTACCTAATTTTGAATCTTATTACGTTATAACACAGTAGAGTAAAAATATTATTGTTCTCATAGCTTATTGTTTTCTAATACTAAACAAAAATCAAAGATGAAATAATGCTACTATTTATCAAATATAAACATTATTTCTGTCAGGGGTTATGGTTATCATAATAACATAAAGCTCAATTGTGTTTCTCCTGAAATAAAACAGTGTTTGATAAATTATGACTAATCTGCCTGATACAAAAAAATGGATTATAGGTACTACAATAGTACTTATGATTGATGAATATGAGTTGGTTTTAATGGGACTAAAAGAGACCCAGTCTGGACTTACAAAATTTTCAGGAGAAGTCAATTTTTTTAACAACCCTATAAGCATTAAATATTTTGCCAATCGTTTTCTGTCTAATTTCGATTTAAAACTTCCATCAAACGTTCCAGATATTACATTCAACTCTTTTGGAGGAGCAACAGTACTTTCTCCAAAAAAGCAAAAATATTATAGATTCTATGCAAATTCTAAGCTAACGCTTCGAAACCCTTTTGGACTTAGTCATAATGCTCTTAATTTCGACAATCTAAAATTAGCTTTAAACAGAGTAGTTAAAATTGTACCACCACCAATAAATGGAGTCACCAATCCTCCAGTTCAAGAACAATGGGATACCAGTTTATCTGTAATTTCCGATATTTCTTACACCCCAAGTGGTACAAATACAGGCCCGATTTCTTTTGGTTCTGGAAATTTTTATTTTGTTTCAGGAGGAAATTATGCATTAAGTCTTTTTATTACACAGGAAATAAATCCTGCCGAAATTATAAAGAACTTACTTTCTATTACAATCCCTTCAGAAATAAAAACGTTCTTACCAGTTTTTACACCGGAAGCCGCTGACAAACCTATCCGCCTTTATAAATCTTCCGCAGATTTCACCTTTCAAGACGTGGAAGAAAACGGCTCTCTTTCTCCTGTACATTTCAGGAATGGATTTAATTTGGATCAACTCAATATTGAAATTCTAAACACCCATTTTTTGATTGCAATGAGTATCGTAAACGATACATTTTGTATCACAGCACATTCAGAAAACATCAATTTATTTGGATTAATCGAAGTGATTAAACAAAGCAGTGATACTTCTTATGCAATAGGTCCTGGATTAACGGTAAAATCAAAAACAGAAGAGATTAAACTCTTTGGAGGTATAAAATTCTTTCCAGACGCTGAAACTCCGGTAATATTAGATTTCGAATTTTCGTACTTCAATACAGTGAGTGAATTTCAGGGAGATATTGTCTATCAAGGAACGATTGCAGGGGAGCACAATCCAGAAATTGGATTTGCGTGGAAAAAATCAGGTGGATTTAGAATAACTAAGTTTCCCTTTGATCAAAAAGCGCTTTCTGAGGCGATGGATTGGGGAGAGAAAATTAAAAAATTCGCAAATGCATCACTAACCCCCTGCATATTAGCAAAAGATTGTGAAGAGTTGGTGAATTTAGCTTTTAATGAAATCATTACAACTTCTTTTGATATAAAATTTTCTCCTGGAGCATCTGATAAAACAGGATATGTAAAAATACTTGCAAGCGGTACTTATAAAATATCTGCTGTAGGAAAATCTGTTTCAAATATCGAATTTAGCCCACTCGAATTTAAAATCAAAATACCTAAAAGTTTTGATGATATGGCACAGGCAATAGTCGAATCGTTAATTGCCAGCAGCGAAACTATTGCGGAAAGCCTTTGGAATAACAAAGCTCAGTTAACAGAATTTTTCACTTTCATTACTATTAAAAATGTCACTAAAACACAAGCTTGTAGATTGGCTTGTAAAGTTGGCGAAGAAGTTCTTAAAAAAGCTTTCGAAGATTTGATAAAAACTGTTGTTGCAGATAGCTTAGCCACAGCTGCAGAAGCAGTAGCAGGAGCTCTTGGTGTTTTAGCAGCAATAGCAAGCGCAATATCATGGCTCGTTAGTGCATTAACTGGTAGAAAATCGGAAGCCGAAAAACAAAGAGATGAGAATACGAATAAAATTCAAAATGAACTACTCAAAATTAATAATATGAGTGCTTCATACCACCAAGCTATTGGAAATGATAAATATATAAATGTGAATTGGGATGATATTCCAGGTAGAGAAGCTGGAAACGGAAGAGTTTACTATGTATTGAGCTGGCAAAACCCTGGAGGAATCCTTCAATCAAGAACAATCAACAGAAACAAGATAGGTAGTCCTTACACAGAAAAAATATCAAAACCGCTTTTTAAAAATGGTGTTGCTGTAAGAGTAACCGTTACTGCTCATTTTGATTATAACGGACAGTCTTATAAAAGTGGTAATCCAGGCAGAGCAACTGTAAATACACCTATTTTACAAACACCGTTACCCATTCCAAAAAACATAGACCTTAAAATTTTATGGACAACCATAGAACAGAAAAAAATAGGAATTATTAAAACTCGTTGGAATGAAGTATACGTAACTCCTCCTATGTTTCTAAGCCCAGTTACTTGTTCAAAATATATAGTAACCCTTTACAATATTACCGCCCAGAAAATTATACAACAAGAAACGATAGTTCCTGGTGCAGGAGTTCCGTTAGAGGTTGCTTTTCACTTGTACAAAGATACAACTCCTGTAACTCCTCTAAATCAAAGGTATATGCCGAACCCTATACATCTATTTCAGATAAAAATCAATGCCATAGCAACGGATTCTGATTTGAATAGTTTAACTGGAACTTCAGATCCTTTCAGAATACCCAGGGGTATAGGTTATGTAAGGCTGGGATATAATTTTAAAATAAATTAATAAAACATCAAAATGAGCGAACAAAGTAAAACCATACTAAAAAGTTATTTTGAGACAGATGCAATTCCAACCTCAGATCAGTTTGCTAACTTTATTGATTCCGTAATCAATACACGAGACAATGAAATTACGGTTACTTCCGGAAATATAGGTTTCGGAAATTCAAACCCACTTACAAATATATCTGTTCAGTCGAAAACATTTCAGTTATCAGGCTCAGTGAGTGCAATTGTAAATTCGAATTCATTTACAGGAAAAAATACGGCTCTTAGAAGTCAACTTACTGTTGGTGAAATTATTCAAATCGGCGAACAAACATTTACCGTTGCTTCTATAGCATCTGATACCACTTTTACAACACATCAAAATGCTTCCACCTCAATTACCAATGCAAGAATCATAAAAACATCCGATATTTTTTCTGTTCTTGACAGCAGAGGAACCCCTATTATCTATATTACCAAAGATGGAAAAGTTGGCTTTTCTAAAACAAATCCCTCCGAACTGGTAGACATCGCTGGAAATTTAAAAGCAGAAAGTTTCATTGGAGAAGCTAGTGGTTTAACAAGTATTCCTGCAAAACAATTAAAAGGAATCGTTCCCCAAAGCAATCTTCCTGAAATGAAGATTTCCTCTGTGGATGGTTTGTTGACTATTACCGAAACGTAC